>Ga0325400_1005115_pt1 | contig 12282 bp, 7 predicted proteins | sample PopdelMetagenome_2_FD_205662 | JGI IMG/M metagenome (GOLD analysis project Ga0325400, IMG submission 205662) | Populus deltoides microbial communities from Bellville, Georgia, United States - Xylem-PdKOR-R1 | ecosystem: Host-associated > Plants > Phyllosphere > Stem > Wood/Secondary xylem...
TAGGTTTACGCATTGAAGGAAAGGAAGGATATAAATGTCATTGAGAACAAAATGACAGCCGGAAGGGTTGTAGGGAAGGCCTAGGCTTCGGTAATTGAAGTAAGAGCCTGGTGGATTTGCAGGGATGGAGTTGAAACGTCTATCTGTAGAGGTGTGTGGTGGAGGTCACTTTTGTTTGTGGTCTTATGTTAGAAATTAAAGCTGGTGGGTGAGGGGTTGTGGTGGAGCTTCATAGGCGGCTCATCTTTATTGTAGCCAACAGGGAAGAAGAAACCTTGACATTGCTGTCATCAGGGATATATTGATGTTTATGATTGTGATGGTTCTTGTCTTCGTAGATTTTCATGGCTAAAGTTTCTCCGATGAATTCGGCAATTATCATAGAAATTAAAATGAAATGGTGAGTTAATATAGAAAAAAAAACATATATACATGCAACGAGGATCTCAAATACTTAAATATCATAATATTCTAGGAATTAAAATCTTTAAATATATCAACATAACTTATCTATCAATTTATATCTACGTCGTCTACTGGATGATCCAAGCTTATCAATAACTAAATACGACATCCTACTCCTGCTCTTGCTTGAGTGTTCTCGTTCTTTGTCATAACATCATCAAGAAATAACCTCTTTCTAAAGGTATCAAGTAGGGTTGAGCATTTCTGGTTCGGTCCGGTTTTAAACCAAAATAAACAACCAAACCGATTTTTTTTTAATTTTTTGAACCGAACTGAAAACCGGCTCAAACCGATTAATTTCGGTTTGGTTCGGTTCGGTTCGGTTTTTTTCCCTTCCAAATCGGTTCAAACCCAATGGTCTTCTCTGCTTCTCCTACAACCTTGACCGCAACAACGTCCAACTGCACATAGCGTTGATTGTTCAAGGGAAAGTTCATTCATTTCATTGTAATTAATCAAATGGCAGAGGGGTTGTAGAAATCCACGGATATGAAAAACAAAAGAAAAGGAATGGATCTACTATTCCAATTCCATTTGTGGCACAGACTCAACAAGAAAATTAAAACCCAAAGGAACCAAATCCATAAGGGAGGGGAGGAAAATCAAAGGCAGAGGGTAAAGTGAGAGAGATGCAGAGAAGGGAGAGGGTGGGGGGTGGGGGGGGAGAGGGTAACGTGAGAGACAGCAAAGGGAGAGAGGGTGGGGGGGCGGGTAGGCAGAGGGTAAAGTGGGGGGTGTTGAAGTGAGAGACAGAGAAGGGGCAGCGGCTAGGGTTAGGAAATGTTTGTATTTATACTTGTTTTTTTTAAATGCTGGTTGATTGAACCGGTTCGGTTCAGTTCAATCGGTTTCAGACTTTAGAAACCGGAACCGAACCGAACTGGAATTTTTTTGTGATTTTTTAATCAGTTAATTCGGTTTTTTTCGGTTCGGGTTTTTCGGTTATTTTTTTCCCGATTTTCTCGGTTTATCGGTTTTTTTGCTCACCCCTAGTATCAAGTCCATTGCAACATATATTGAACCACTGAGACGCATGGGTGTATCTTTCATTTTCTTTGTAAATATTACAAAGGATAGATACGACCTCTCGACCCTCTAGCAACAATAAGCTAACCAAATATTAATAATAAATTTAAAATATCAATAAATAAAAGGCAACGTTTAACATGTATTAATTCTAAAAAACTTGATTACTTGTGATATTTTGAATAAGGTGTAATGACCTAATGTGTGATACACATGTATCAAATCATATACTCCTTTGTAATTACAAGATGCATCTCTATAAATATCTCATTCCTTCATAAATTCCACTGTAATATATAAACTCCATAATGGCTTAACCAGTCATAATCATCATCTTTACCCCGATAATTTATGTCTTGCAACGCATCACTCGTGTCAATATCGACTAGAATGTGTTATTTATAGTTGAAATGTCACATTATCGATCTGGGCAATATAACTCTACCATCTAAAAAAATATAAATGGGACCATTGATATCTATATGTCCATCCCGTTAGTCCAAATAGCTGGAGCAATTGCCAATCTTTCATCCTTGTAAGGCATTTACATGACTTGTGGAAGATAAGTATATTAAATATTAAACAACAATATTCAATGAAGTTAAGTTTTTTCTTTAACAAATGATTCAAAAAATACATGGATAGGTTGTTGTCTATCTAGCTCGTTCCAATAAAATGACAAACATGTGTTCGATTATTATTAAATACTCTACTAGCACACCATCTAGCATTACAAATATGTTAGTTTCATTTTATTTTTGAAGTTACAAGTAGACAATATAAATGCATCTAATTGAAAAATAACATTACAATACCTACATCCTAACGACAATGGTAACAACAACGACAAAAGTGGAAAATTCTGAAAAAAGAAAACATTCTAGGATACTTGGAGACTAAGATGAGTTTGATTTTTGGGTGTTTTAAGGGTAAAGAAAACAAGTGATTGATGGAGTTTTTAAAGGGACAAGGGGAGAGAATGTCGGTTTTGAGAGAGAGAGTTGTTGCGTCTGCTATGTTCTTCAATTCAAAAAGGGTTTAAATTTCACGACATATCGCGTTTCTATAAAGCAACATGTTTGATTGTCACTCTTTTGACACGCGAATACCATCTTGTTAGGTTTGAGAATAATGACATTTGATAAATGTTATGCTTTAAAAGCGCGACAAAGTGAAAGTGAATTATTCTGCTAAAAAAATTTCAAATGGTGTTACTCTACCAAAATATTTAGATTATAGTGCTATTTTTTTTTTAAAAAAATCAAGTTTCTTTCTTTTAAATTTCAAGTGGTATTTTTTTATGAGTAACAATTAATGTGTTTATCTTCTTTTTTTCAATAAATATCCAAATAAGAGGAGGGAAATGGTTAATGCTTGCAAGAGATGACAACTTTAACTCTATTATGCTATATTTAAGGAATTAGTTAGTATGGGTGATCATTTTCAGTTCGATTCGATTTTCATAAAAAAAAGTAACCAAACCATTTTTTTAAATCAAAACTGAACCGAAACCGGTTCAAATCAACTGGTTTTGGTTCGGTTATTTTAGAACAAAAACCAGTTCAAACTGACTGATTCCAGTTCGGTTATTTTATATTAAAAACCAAAAACTATATTGTTTTTTGGGTTATTTTTGTAATTTCTAATGGGTTTGGTTTCGGTTTGGCTCGATTTGTTCTTGTTTGGCTCGATTTTTTTTTTGTTTGGCTCGGTTTTTTTTGTTTGGGTTCGATTCGGTTTTTTCAGTTTCAAGCTTATAAAACCGAAATCGAACTAAACCAGTTGGTTTTTTTAAAAATTCTAATCGGTTTAATCAATTTTTTTCATGGTTCGATTTTTTCGATTATTTTTTTTCGATTTTCTCGGTTTATCGTTTTTTTGCTCACCCCTACTAGCTATTATTGTTGCCCACTCCTTGCTATAAATAGCAAACAAATCCTTGGAAAGCAATATGTAATGTATATGAACATCAACTTGATCCATTTAAGCTTTTTTTTTGAAACCATGCACTATATAAGTATGCTTTCAAAACTCATGTAACTAATAAAATAGAGAAAAACAAATTCTACCAATCAAATTTTACTATGTGTCATTTTTATTTTATTTTACATAAAAAAGTAAAATAAAATTGAAATAAATGACATGAAAAATAAATGACTTTTATATATTTCTTGGTCAATGGAAGATTGACACATGAGATGATATAATTAAATTATTTTATCATAACTACAAGATCACATAAATAAAAATCAACCAATAAAATAATATGATGTGGCATTAGCAAAAGACCTGAGTGCCCCTATAAATCCTTATAAATCGAAGGTCTCACCTTAGATATAGAGGAGGAAAATTTTTAGAGATACAAAATTTGATTCAAGACAAGCTCTTCAAGTAAGAAGCTATTTTAAAAGCTCTTAAGCATCATTCATCTACGCTTGGAGTCTACAAAGAACGAAGCCATGTTGGGTCAAACTTAAACGCTTCATAAGAGTCCTTCAACAAAAAATCTTTCTCAAGACAAGTTCTTCAAATAAGAAAACTCTTAAGCCTCTTTCATCTATATTTGAAGTCTACAAGCAATAAAGCTAGGTCGGATCAAGCCTAAATGCCTCAAAAGAATTCTTTAACAACACTTTGAAGACAAATCAAAGGTACATTTCAAATTATCAAATCACCAAATATCGCTTTGCAATACATTCCTAAATTCTCGTTCTTGTAAAGTATAAATCTTGGTTTGATTTTACAAATAAATCAAGTTACCATAAATCAAATTTAAGGGAAGAATAAGAGGATAGTTTATTCTTTTGTAAGAATATTTTAAATAGATATTGTATTCAGTTATATATTTTAATAAAAGCAAATATTTATACACGCATGCTTGTTTAATCTTCAAGCACTCAAAATCGTGTTTATAAATTTATGGCGACTCCACTAAAATCATCTCTACCTCTTATGTCTTCCATTCAAGAAATAATTTCCAATAACTTCTTAATGACAACTAGGAAGAACATGATCATCATTGTCATTTCAAAAAGCAATAAGATTACTGATTCAAGTTCTCAACACATTGTTGAAGGATCTTCAACCCCGCCTTTGAAATCAAAATAAATCATTGAGTTGTATGTGTGAACTAAGCATGTCTCTTTGTAGGTCTCTTTTAATATCTATACACCAAGACGCCAATTCTTCTTTCATAGCTGCACTATAATCATTAAACTTGGGTTTTGCAATGAATTGCATATTTTTGAATAACACCTCTACTTCTGGTAATTGTGTAACCTTTACGCTAGTATTGCTTGCATATTTTTGAATATTGCTTGCTAGATTTCCTTTTGGATAAGTCATCTCATCCATGTTAAACCTTTACGCTAGTATTTGTTGTTTTCCTTGCATCATTATAGATCTTAAGAGTCCACTCAAGTTTGTCAATATTAGAATCTGCATCTATTTCTCATTGAGGCTTATCTCTTTTTCCACCACCAAATCTCCTCAAGTTTACATATTTGTCAATAATATGACTTGTAGTCATATGACTTCTACACAATCATTTAATGTCTTATGATTTGTCTATTATCGTGAATCTAAGTATTTGATCTGCTATAAGGGCATCAAATAACTTATATGTTGCAACAATCATAAAGGTGACACCCTAGGACAATAAAATATCATCAACAATGGTTATCATATTAATTGACAACATATTAACTGAAGGAAAAATAGTTCTCTTCAATTCTTATTGTTTTATTTTTTTTTCAGGAAGCCTCACATACTTTGAATTTATCAAATCCTAAATCACATTTCTAAATATTACACAACTCTTTGTGGAATGGCTAATCACCTCATACCATATATAATAATTTTTTCTTTTCAATTCTTCATCAGTCACTTGTTTATGTTTCTCTTTAATTTTAATCCTTTTATTTGTTAAAAATCAATAAAAAATAACATTAGTTTGATTTATGTCAAATGAATAATGTCTTTTTTAATTTGACCTCAGGGATCTTAAAGATTTAACATTCTTCTTTGTTATGCATCGTAAACTATTGGATCGTTATTTAAGAACTTAGCAACATCTACATCTACTGTTTTTTATGATAAGTTCCATAAATTGCAACCTTTTTCTCTACTTCATTTCTTAATAAAATCTCGTACCTAGAAGCTCTTACTCCTAACTCATATATATCATTGAACTCCATCTCTTCAAACTTGTTTCTCAATTTCCATTCCAAACCTTATTGTGTAATTATTACAAATTCCTTTTCAGGAATCCTAAACCAACACTTTCCTCTAACCTCTATAAATCTATCTAAATACTATTTCATAGTGTCTCTAGGGTATTGTTTTAATTTTACTAAGTTTGTCAACACAAACTCTAGTTCTGTCCTAGGAAAGTGTGCCTAAAATATAATTTGCATGTCGTTCCAACTTTAAAGAGAGTTTGGTAATAAATTTATATACCAAGTGAATGCATTTCTTGTTAATGAATTTGGAAACAACCTTAACTTTAGAAATTCAGAATTAACAGCTTCTCTACATTGACAGATGAATCCAATTATGTGTTTCAGAGCATATATTGACCCTTAATAATTGGAAAACATAAATTTAGGAATTTAATATTGATGGAATAAGGATACATTATATCTATATAGTATGGATAGGGTCTCCTATAGGTTGACTTATGGACTTGTTAAACTCTTAGACCATAAACCTATTCAACTACTCCACAAATCTTTATAATTTATAATCCTTTCTTTTGAATTGCTTCCAGTTTCTTCCATGACTATAAATTTTCCTAAACTTACTCTAGGTTCTGGTGAGAAGCTACTATTTCAGTTGAACTGTTTTGGCTAAACTAGTTTTTTGCCAATTAGCTTAGGATCTGTTTTCTTAAAATTTGGTTATGCAGCTTTTTTTTTCAACTATGTGGTTTTTTACTTCAACTGTCACCTGTTTAGATATCTTATTAACTGTTTTTACCATCACATGGTTAAAGCCATATATTATTTCATTATTTTCACTCTTTATTTTGGCACATATCTTAAGATTAATGTCTTCCATTGGTTTAACAACTTTTTAGCAAGAAACTTTATTGCAGTTACATAATTTTTCAAAACTTCCTACTAAGTTCCTTTTAAACCGTTTAAAGCTTTTTTCTAAATTCCTGTCACAAGTTTGTCTTCTTCACTTTATCACAACATATGTGACCTATCATTTATCGTGCAATCCCATTATAATAATCATCATAAATTTTTATTTATCTTATGTTTTTCCTTTATTTTTTTAGTAAGGCATCAATATTTTTCATCAATGATTCTATTAGAGTTTCCTCTAATCTTCACCAAGATGTCCATAACACACACACACACAGTCTCTTTCATCTTTCTTTTCTAACTCTATTTCCTGAAAGTTAGTACTTCATTATTTGTTCCAACAGGAACGTCGACTAACTCGTGTTTATTTTCTAAACTTCCTGGTAATTTTGATTTCTTTGGTGTCATAATTTTTAAGAATTAATTTGACACTCTCATTGTGGTCACCAATTATTTGATGTAGGTTTTCTTATGTCTACTTCAATTAAAAGGACTTTGCAACTTAATATTAAAGTTTTAAATTAATTGGTTTGAACTCTGGATTTATTCATAGATCTACTCACACAATTTCAAATTTATATCATAGAGTTACACGAGTATTAATATGATTAAATTCATTTTCACATAAACAGTAATTCAATTGAAAAAATAATTAAATAATTAAAAGAACTTGAATGTAAAGTAAACTCAATAACTTAGAAAAGAAATACTTACATTTATGAAGTGATTTATACACTGATTATATCCACGAATTGAAACTCCTGGATAATGGAACATCTTTTAGCATTTTTGGTTTGTAAAATTGAAACTACAGGCTTACTAATTACAAAGAAAATTACAAGTCTACTTGACTATCACCTTCAAATTATCACCTATTAGTTTCGGATTTCAAAGGTCTTAAAAGAACTTGATAAAACTACAAAGTAATGATTTGAGTTTCAGTTGTTATTGATTTGGTTGTATGATGCTTCTATTAACTGTATGTCAACTATTGATAATCTCATATCTTTTAGGGTTCTTTTCAGAATCTCTTGTTTACAAGAGTTGTTGGTTTCTTATAAATTACATGGCTAGTTACACCTGTTGGTTTCTTCATGTGTGCCCATTGTTTCTTCTATATGTGATAATAACCATTATCTTCTAATTTTCTCTTATAATATAATGTTTATTTATTTATTTCTCACGTATTTTTATAGTATAAAACAGAGTGCTACAAGGCGAAGGAATAAGCAGAAACAGCAGCTAGGCGAGGACTTATGGGAACTTCAGGTTGCAAAACAATTTACTAGCACTAGCAATTCTGAAGAAACCCCATGAAGGGGTAGAATCTGAGTTAGCTCTGGGAGTTGATGACGTTGCAAGTACTTCTGAAGAAAATGCAGTAAAGGAGAACTCCTGTGGACCCGAGGAGTTGGAATCTATTACTCATGGAGATATCCTTTTTGGTTGTATCTTCTGAAAAAGAAGTAGTGGAGATGGACATTGCAGCCCCCAGCAGTTCTATGTTCAGGGAATCTCATAGTTTGCCTGGGAACCCACTCAATAATTTGCTCATCTGGACTGTTTATCGGGCTATTAGCTTTCCAACTCTAGAAAAAGAATCCAGTGATGGTCTTGATTTGAGAGGCAGGTTCAGGAAAGAGAACGCAGTGACACAATTTATGGTTGATTCGGGAGTTGCATCGAGCGGTTCAATTTTGTGCACTCAACCCCGTAAAATCGATTCAATATCCCTGGGCAAAAGAGTAAGCGAGGAATGCAATGGATGCTATAAAGATAATTCAATTGTCTGTTGTCCATATTATTCATTTACCCAGGAGTGTGGTTCGAAGGTAATATAAATGATTGATCACTGTCTCTGCAAAACCTAATGAAAGATAAAAAAAAATTGTTTGGAGTTTCATGCATTATTGTAGATGAGGCTCATGAAAGAAGCTTGAATACTGATCTTCTATTGGGCTTGCTAAAATAATTCCCCAGCGAAGGCCTGACTCATGGTCTGCACCAGTTGATGCGAGCAAATCATCCACGTATTTCTTTGGTTGTGGAACATTTCAAGTGTTGGGGAGAAGCTTTCCTATTAAATCAAATGTGTTCCTGCTGCATCCAGAGAGTCCCCTGATTCCTTGCCAAGCTCCAATATTGCAGCTCCATATGTTTCTGATGTTATTGAGATGGGAATGGAAATTCATGCGGTAGTCGAGGATGGGGCAGTACATGCTTAATTTTTGAATTCGCAGGCAGAAGTAGAGTGGGCGTGTGAAAAGTTTCAGTCTACCTCTGCAATTGCGCTCCCATTACATGGCAAGCTTTCCCATGAAGAGCAAAGCCGTGTTTTCCAAAACTACCCAGGAAAGAGAAAACTTGTTTTTGCTACAAATCTAGCAGAAACATCCTTAACAATTCCAGGTGTCAAGTATGTGGTTGATTCTGAATTGGTTAAACATGACAGGTTTGAATCTTCTTCAGGTATGAATGCACTCAGAGTTTCCAAGGTCAGCCAAAGTTATACTCTAATCAACGAGCTGGCCATGGTGGTAGAACAACACCTGGGAAGTGTTATCGGCTGTACTCGGATTCTGATTATCAGTTAATGGATTTGCATTAGGAACCTGAAATTTGTAAAGCTCACCTTGGCATTGCAGTTTTGAGGATCCCTGCCTCAGGTATTAAGAATGTGCTAGGGTTTGATTTTATTGATGCTCCCAGTGCGGACGCCATCAACAACATCAGGAACCTTGTTTAGTTAGGTGCTGTTGTCTGCAAACATGATGCTTTTGGACTAATTGGCAATGGGCACTACTTAGTTAAATTGGGTATAGATCCTCGACTTGGGAAAATCATTCTTGAAAGTGTTTGTTATGGTTTGCGCAAGGAGGGAGTTGTCCTTGCTGCTGCTATGGAAAATGCCAGAAGCATTTTTTTTGCAGAGTGGGTAACTCATCCAAATTGTTCCCTGATGCACTTACCAGATTAATCAAATTCTTCCTTGAACCCGAGTCCATACCATATACAGCAACTATATATTGAAAGTTTGGTATAGGAAAAATATAGAGTAACAAGGTAGAAGATGGTTGCCCAATTTCATCTGCTGCTGTTGCAGTTTCTGTTCTCATCAAGTTGCTATGAAATTCCAGTATATATCCTCATAGTAAAAAAGAAATTCAAAGTATAAAACCCTTTCAACCATTTCTTTTTCTCGAGACATTGGATGTTACTTGGTTAAATTGGGTTCTTAGAGAATTCATTTAGAAACTTGTGATGAGACAAAGAGGATGGGAGTGCTATATGATTGTCAATGGATCCATTTTCATCGAAAAAATTCAAACAATCTATAAGCAAGTTTTCTATCACTTATTAAGCTTACTACATGATCAGGATTTGTTTTTTCCATTGATGAATTAATTCAGGGAAAAAAAAAACAGGAGCTAATCCCAGCTGCATAACTGAAACACAAGATTCAATGCAATCTTGAATCAAAATAGACCCTCATGATAGCCAATCTAGAGCAGAATAAGCTGTCTAATAGCAACCTTACGCAAAAGAAAATAATGAAATATATTTCTGACAGACAAGACAATACTACATGGAGAACACCACTGATTATTATACAGTATAGCATTTTTGTTCCATCCAAGAAAATAAAGGCAGGGCACACCAAGATATTCTCACGATACCTGAAATGAAAGAACTATCCAGTCGCTTTTGTTAAGCCCACCGAAATTCTTGATCACATCCTCCAACGTGCTTGTAGATAACACCTCAATCCATTTTTCCTTGACAAAATGGCAATCAAAGAAAGTGTGATTTCTACTTTCGTTGGCTTGCTTACAAAGAAGACGATAAGGAACAATGATTGTTCCTCTGCTAATTTGTCTGTCTTTGAAGGACAGCTTCTTTAGAATGACGTCAGGCGGTAAACCTGTATTTGGGAACGAAAAGGAGCTCCAGTGGCTTGTGGACCTATCAACTATATTGAAGGGCGAACCTTTGTGATTGAGAACAGGAGAAGGGGGCGATTGACCCATTCCACGTCTTTGAACTTCCCACTGGAGTCCTTTTATATATATTTTCATGCATATGCATCTCCAAGTAGAATTGCATTGATGGCCCCTATTATTATATTATAATAATATTTAAATCATGTGAGGAATCACTGTTCTTCCATACATAATTTACTGTGAATTATAATACAATGTTTTTTCTTTTTCCTAACTTTCCCTCTTTTTTAATATTGTCATTTCTTCTTCATCGTAACTATAATTAGATGAAGTTTTTCCTTGACTTTCAATTTCAAATAAGCATCCTTCTATGTTGAGTTTTCATGTTCTTCAACTTCTGCTTGCAACATAATTTCTCGAGCTCTCATTTTAGCAACGATCAGATTTTTTTTTCTTTCAGTTTAATTACTAATTTCTCCATTCCGGTAAAGCCTTCCAAGTGTCTTTCAGCTTCTCTAAGAGTTTTTCCATCTATGATCACGAAGTTTGAGTTCTTATTCGTTTCTTTTCCATCTTGCTATCTGAACCAAGAATTCTCGTTCCTCATAGACACCATGATGAACGGAAATACTTGTTCGTTTCTTATGCTTTAGAGTTTAATTAGTTATATTTTTATTAACTATTAATATAAATATTAGAAAATTCACAAATACAAACAAAAATATCGATGAATTTTTTTCATCGGTATATTACGGTAACATTTACCAACTGAATCTTTCATTGTTAAATCCGTTGGCAAACACCGACAGAAACATTCTCACGGTACACACCGAGAGAATCACAGTGTGAAAAGATAAAAAAAACCAAACAGTTTGATAATGTGTAAGTTTTACAAATGATATTATCGATGAAATTAACCTAACGGTAAAATTTATCTGTGAATATGTCGACAGAAAACTTTCATTGGTATGCATCGATGACATTATAAAGGGTATTATAGTGGGATTTAAGAAGATAAATTATACAGTGATGTGACATTTCTACCAACAAAATTATCGACGGAGTTACCATCAAAATAATTTCTTCGATTAATCCATTGATAATATTTAATTTATGATTTGACACTCTATCCTTTTTCATTTCTACTTCTTTTTTATATATTTTTTTTGTAATTTTTCTTTTTTAATCTCAACACAATTCAACCTCTCATAATAAATTTAACCATCATAATATTTAATTTATTAGTATTTGTATTCTGATTTAAATTTTACCAGGATTATCTATCTAAATGAGTAAATTTACTGTTTTTTTTTTATTTAAAAAAAAAACATAATCTATCAGCGTCCGTGTTCCAAGGTGTTGATATCAATTAATGGTGTTAGTGTTTTTAACGGAATTATTGACGGAATAAGAATTTCAACGTGCTGGCCATTAATGCACTCACTGACAGTTGACTGTATACTCTGTTACCGACTTGTATATAAGACATAACATACATTAATCCTTAACAAGTTAAAGGGCTGAGATTGAATTTGCAATAACACAGACAAAAAGACACGTACTTCATTTATTATATTTTTAAGTTTTAAGTTTGACAATACTTATCTAATAGAGATTAAAGTTCACGGACTCGATTGTGATACTGTAGAGGTGTTTCTCCCCTTTGTTTATTGGACGGATGTGCAATAAACTTTGTCTAAAAGCTGGATTAAGCTTTGATTATTACCTTAATTAAGTGACACCCAGCTAAGAAGTACATG
>Ga0325400_1005117_pt1 | contig 12280 bp, 11 predicted proteins | sample PopdelMetagenome_2_FD_205662 | JGI IMG/M metagenome (GOLD analysis project Ga0325400, IMG submission 205662) | Populus deltoides microbial communities from Bellville, Georgia, United States - Xylem-PdKOR-R1 | ecosystem: Host-associated > Plants > Phyllosphere > Stem > Wood/Secondary xylem...
CTACAACCTGCGCTGGACCAACAAGACGCGGCTGTACGAACGCACCACCACCGCCGGCAACCCGGACTATGCGGAGAAGAAGTATCTCCGCAATCCGTCCTTGTGGCAGAACGACATCCAGCTGCAGTACCAGCTGCCGAGCGGCTTCGCCTTCTACGGCGGCATCACCAACTTCACCGACCAGAAGCCCGCGCCGGCCTCGTTCAGCACCAACGTGCCGATTTCGCCGCTCGGCCGCTTCTTCTACGTCGGCGCCAAGATCAACCTGAAGCGGTCGTAACCCGGCCGCCTCACACGATGAAGTCGTGGGCGACGACCTGCCAGGCGTTGCCCACGCTGTTGTCGCTGGCCACGTTCATGTCGAACCGTCCGCCGTTCCACTGCCATGTGGAGATCGCGCCGCCGGCCTGGCGCCACAGGATATCGGCGCGGCCGTCGCCGTTGAAGTCGCCGACCTGCGCCACCTGCCACTCGGTGCCGACGACGGTGGCGAACGCGTCCTTGGCATAGCCGGATCCGGCCGACGACCAGATCGCGACCTCGCCACTGTCGCGCCGCCACAGGATGTCGGCTTGGCCGTCGCCGTTGAAATCGGCCAGGCCGTTGACGTGCCAGCTCGCGTCGAGCCGGTCGTTCCGCTGACCTTCGAGAAAGCCCATCCCGTTCGCGAGCCAGGCGGACACGCTGCCGTCCGTGTTGCGCCACAGGATGTCGGCCTGGCCGTTCCCGTCGAGGTCGGCCACGCCCTCCACCTTCCAGGCGGCGCCCGGCGAGCCGTGATAGAAGCTGTTTTGGGCGAAGTTCGCGCCCGTCGACCGCCAGGTGGACACGGCGCCGCCGGCCTGCTGCCACAGGATGTCGGCGCGGCCGTCGCCGTCGAAGTCGCCCGCGCCCGCGATGCGCCAGTCAGTCGGTGCGCCGCTCGTATAGCTGCCCGACTGGAAGCCGCCCGCACCGCCCAGCCAGACCGACATGAGGCCGCTGGCGTTGCGCCACAGCAAGTCGGACCGGCCATCGGCGTTCATGTCGAACGTGTCCGCCACCTGCCAGTCGGTGCCGACCGAGGCGTTGAACTGCGCCTGGTCCAGCCGGCTGCCGCTGACGTGCCATGTGCTGAGCGCGCCACCGACGTTGCGCCACAGGATATCGCTGCGCCCGTCGCCACTGAAGTCGCCGAGCGAGGAGGGGGCGAAAGCGTTGAGGTTGGCCGCGCCGTCCGCGCCGCGATTGAAGCCCACATCCAGGGGACCGGGCTTGGCATCATAGCCGGTCGTGCGGAGGACGGGCGAAACATCTACGCCCTCCACGTTGCGGAGGTGGTCGACCACGCCGTTGCCCGTAACGGTGTACCAGCCGCCGGCATCGACCGAGACGGTGTAGTCCGAAGGGTTGCCCAGCAGCGCGACCACGTCATAGCCGGGGCCGCCGTCGATCACGTTGGTGCCGCTGCCGCCGTCCAGGATGTCGTCGCCTGCGCCGCCATGGAGCACGTCGTCGCCGCTCTCGCCGAACAGGCGGTCGCCGCTCTTGCCTCCCGCCAGCACGTTGGCCGCCGCGTTGCCGATCAGCCGGCTGCCGCCCGCGCCGGCATAGGCCCGCTCGATCGTGACGCCGGGCGCGATCGATAGGTTGCCGCGTAGCCCGCCCACGTCAGAGAAATTGCCCGCGCGTAGGTCGATCGTCTGTGAGGAATATTCGTCATAGCCGGAGAAGTCGAACGCATCCGTGCCGCCCGCATCCCACACCGCCGCAACCAGCTTGCCGGCGTTGGTTGTCAAGGACAGCCAGTCCACGCCGGTGTTCGCGTTGAAGCCGTAGACCGTGTCCCCCGTGCGCGTCGCCATGTTCGCGCCGTAGAGCTTCTGCGCGGCGACGATGTCGTCCATCATCGGCGCCGAAGCGCGGCGGTTGCCCCAATTGGCACCCGTCTCGTTCGGCTCGAAATAGCTCATCAACGTATATTGGAGGCTGTCCTCGTAATAGCTCGCCTGGCCCTGGTAGGTCGCCTCGACCTCGTCGCCCTCGTCATAGTCGGACGGGTGCAGCAGGCCGATGGCATGGCCGATCTCGTGCGCCAGCGTTTCCCCGCCGAAATTGCCGCTGGCGGGGTTGAGCAAGGGCGCGAGCGTGCCGTCGATCCACACGTCGCCGGTCGGCGATGCGGGGTCGCGCGATCCCGGCAGCACCGCGTAGCCCGCACCGGCATCGCCCGCGGTGAAATTGCCGAACAGGATGGTGGCGTTGTTGGAGAAGCCGTTGCCGTCGTCCACCCGGTCGAAGCGGATGTTGGCGACGTCCGCCCACGCCTGCAGCGCCCGCTCGGTCTGCGCGATCTGCGCCGGAGTGAACTGGCTGAAGCCGGACGTGCTGTCGTCCGCTGGCGTGCCGCTCGAGCGGAAGGCGTAGCTGACGGTGGCGGCGGTGCCCGTCGCCGACCAGGATCGCACCCACAAAAGGTGGTCGGTGGTGGCCGCCTGGTCGGCGGTCAGCGACGGCTTGCCGGCCGCGCCGCCACTATATTTCAGCTGGCCGCCGCGCGACAGGGCGTCCACCGCGAAGCTGCGGGGATCGGTGTTGGACATGCACATCCCTTCGGCATCGGTGCGGTGCGGCGGAGGCTATGCCGTCGCCCGGCCCGCGGCAACCGGCCGTGATCCTGGCAGGTAAACCTTGATCATCCCTTGCTGACGAAGCTGTCGAGCACGCGCTTGCGGCCGGCCTGCTCGAACTCGACCTCCAGCTTGTTGCCCTCGATCTCGGCCACCGCGCCATAGCCGAACTTGGTATGGAACACGCGCTCGCCGAGCGCGATGTCGCTACGCGGCTTGGCGGCGAAGCTCGCCGCGCTCTGCTTCACTTCCGCCAGCCGCGTCGGGCTCATGTCGAGCGGCCTCGCCGCCGCGCGCTGCCAGCCGGGGCCGCGCGCCGCCGCCTGGTCGGGGCGGGCACGGGCGAGGTTGGCGAAAGGGTCGGCCTGCTCGCTCCATTGCGCGCGCCACAGGCTCTCGCCTCCGGTCATGGTGGTTTCGGCGTCGACGTGCGCGTCGGGCAATTCCTTGACGAAGCGCGAGGGGATGGAGCTGGTCCACTGGCCGTAGATGCGGCGATTGGCCGCGTGCAGGATCGTCGCCTGCCGCCGCGCGCGCGTTATCGCGACGTAGGCGAGTCGGCGCTCCTCCTCCAGGCTGGCGGTGCCGCCCTCGTCCAGCGCGCGCTGCGAGGGGAACACGCCTTCCTCCCACCCGGCGAGGAACACCGTGTCGAACTCCAGCCCCTTGGCGGCGTGGATGGTCATGATGGTGACCTTGGCCTCGTCCGCGTTGGCGTCATTGTCCATGACGAGGGAGACGTGCTCCAGGAAGGCGCCCAGCGTCTCATATTCCTCCATCGCGCGGCACAGTTCGGCGAGGTTCTCCAGCCGGCCCGTCGCTTCCGCCGACTTCTCCGCCTGGAGCATGCCGGTATAGCCGCTCTCGTCCAGCATCAGCCGTGCGAGCTCGGCGTGCGGCAGTTCGCTCAGTTTCGATCGCCAGCGCGCGATGTCACCGACGAGGTTGCCGAGCGCGCGCCGCGCCTGCGGCGTCAGCTCGTCCGTGTCGAGGATGCGCGCCGCGGCGATCGTCAGCGCGGAACCGTCGGCGCGTGCGATCTGGTGGACCTTGGCCACCGCCTTGTCGCCCAGGCCCCGCTTAGGCACGTTGACGATGCGCTCGAAGGCAAGGTCGTCGGCCGGCTGCGCGATCACGCGCAGGTAGGCGAGCGCGTCACGGATCTCGGCGCGCTCATAGAAGCGGAAGCCGCCGACGATGCGGTAGGGCATGCCGATCGCGATGAAGCGGTCCTCGAACTCGCGCGTCTGGAACTGCGCGCGCACAAGGATCGCGACCTTGTCGAGCGTGAGGCCGTCGCGCTGGTAGCGCTCGATCTCCTCGCCGACGCGGCGCGCCTCCTCCGGCCCGTCCCAGATGCCGATCACCTTGACCTTCTCGCCCTGCGGCTGCTCGGTCCACAGCGTCTTGCCGAGCCGCCCGCCGTTGTTGGCGATTACGCCCGCGGCGGCGGCGAGGATGTGCGGCGTCGAGCGGTAATTCTGCTCCAGCCGGATCACGGCGGCACCGGGGAAGTCGCGCTCGAACCGCAAGATGTTGGCGACCTCCGCCCCGCGCCACGAATAGATCGACTGATCGTCGTCGCCGACGCAGCAGATGTTCTTGCGCTCCTGCGCCAGCAGCCGCAGCCACAGATACTGGCTGGCGTTGGTGTCCTGGTACTCGTCCACGAGGATGTAGCGGAAGCGCTGCTGGTACAGCTCCAGCACGTCGCGGTGCTTCTTCAGGATCACCAGCATGTGCAGCAGCAGGTCGCCAAAGTCGCAGGCGTTCACCGCGCGCAGCCGGTCCTGGTAGCGGCCGTACAGCTCCTGCCCGCGCCCGTTGGCGAAGGCCTCGCTCTCGCCCGCGTCGATCTCGGCCGGCGTCCAGCCGCGGTTCTTCCAACGGTCGATCAGCCCGGCGAGCGCGCGCGCGGTCCAGCGCTTCTCGTCGATGTCCGCCGCCTGAATCAGCTGCTTCAGCAGCCGCAACTGATCGTCCGTGTCGAGGATGGTGAAGTTGGATTGCAGGCCGACGAGTTCGGCGTGGCGCCTGAGCATCTTGGCCGCGATCGAGTGGAACGTGCCGAGCCAAGGCAGGCCCTCCACCGCCTCGCCCATCATGCGGCCGATCCGCTCGCGCATCTCGCGCGCGGCCTTGTTGGTGAAGGTGACGGCCAGCAGCTCGCTCGGCCACGCGCGCCGCGTCGCCATCAGGTGCGCAAGCCGCGCGGTCAGCGCCGCCGTCTTGCCCGTTCCAGCGCCCGCCAGCACCAGCACCGGGCCGTCGGTCGTTAGCACCGCCTCGCGCTGCGGAGCGTTCAGGCCACGCAGGTAGGCGGGTTCGGGCGGGGAGGCGGGGGCCGGCTGGGTCACCTCCGAACAGGTAGGGAACGGCGCGGAGTCGGGCAACACACGCATGGAACTTTCGCGGGCGCCGCGCGGTAGGGCACCCGACTGAGTGACTCGTTGCGGAGGGCTAACGGGCTCGACGCATCGGCACGGGTCGCCGATTGAAGGAGGATATCCCTTGAAGAAGACCCTCTTGTTCGCTGCCGCGCTCGCGTTCGGCACCGCCGCCATAGCCCAGGACCAGCCGGCCGCGCCGCCGCCGGCCGCCGGTGCTCCGGGGCCGGAAGGCGCCGCCGACACGCCCGCCCCGTCGGGTTCCGATCCCGCCACCGCGCAGCCCGGCCAGCCGAGCGACACCACCTCGCCCTCGCCGGGCGCGGCCAATCCCAACAGCGGCGCAGCGCCGGGCGGCGATGCGGCAACGCCGGGCGGTGACACGGGAGGCGCGATGGCCGGCGGCGCTTCGGGCGGCAACATGGCGCAGGCGCAGCAGACCGCATCCGCGACCGACACGTCCAGCTATCCCCGTTGCTCGCGCACGGTGAAGGACAAGTGCGTGTCGGCCGGCGGCGCTTCGAAGCGCAGCGCCCGCCGCCGTTGATGCGGTCCTGCCGGCTGCGCAATTGACCGCGCGCGTTGGCCGCGTCATCCCTCCCCGCGGCATCGGCCCGGGGAGGGAATGACGGAATGACACAAGCGCCGGGCTTTCCATCAACCCGGCGCGTGCTGGTCGCCAGTCTGGTCGGCACCAGCATCGAGTTCTACGATTTCTACGTCTACGCGACGGCTGCCAGCCTGGTCTTCGGCCAGCTGTTCTTTTCCGCTGCCCCGGTCGCCATCCAGCAGCTCGCATCCTTTGCGACGCTTGCCGTAGCCTTCGTCGCGCGGCCGCTCGGCTCCATCTTCTTCGGCCATTTCGGCGATCGGGTCGGCCGCAAGTCGACGTTGGTCGCCTCGCTCATCACCATGGGCCTGTCCACCTTCCTCGTGGGCCTGCTGCCGACCTATGCGGTCGCCGGCTGGTGGGCGCCGCTGATCCTGTGCATCCTGCGCTTCGGCCAGGGCTTCGGCCTCGGCGGCGAGTGGGGCGGGGCGGCTCTCCTCGCGGTCGAGAATGCGCCGCCCGGCTGGCGCGCGCGCTTCGGCGCGGTGCCGCAATTGGGCGCACCGGTCGGGTTCATCATGGCCAACGGGCTGTATCTGTTGCTCGGCCTGTGCCTGTCGCCCGCGGACTTCCGCGCCTGGGGCTGGCGATTGCCGTTCCTGTTGTCCGCGGCGCTCGTGCTCGTGGGCCTGTGGATCCGCCTCAAGCTCGCGGAGACGCGCCAGTTCGCGGAAGCGCTGGCGGAAGCGCCGCCGCCGCGCGTGCCGTTCGGCACGCTCCTGTCGACGCATGCCTGGCCGCTGGTCGGCGGCACGCTCGGCACGATCGCCTGCTTCGTCCTCTATTACCTCGCGACCGCCTTTGCGCTCGGCTACGGCACCAAGACGCTGGGCTACACCATGAACCAGTTCCTGCTGGTGCAGCTGGGCGCGATCTGCATGATGGCGCTCACCATCGCGCTCTCCGGCTGGGCGGCGGACAAGCATTGGGACGAGCGGCGCGTGCTGATGGGCGGCTGCGTGGTGGCGATCGTCACCGGCTTCCTGATCCAGCCGCTGATGGGATCGGGCTCGCTGCTGCTGGTGTTCGCGTTCCTCAGCCTGTGCATGTTCGCCATGGGCTTCTGCTACGGCCCGCTCGGCGGGTGGCTGCCCAGCCTGTTTCCGCCGCTGGTGCGCTACACGGGCGTGTCCGCGGCGTTCAACCTCGCGTCGATTTTGGGCGGGGGGCTGACGCCGATCGCGGCGCAATGGCTGGCGACGTCCCGCGGCCTTGCGCCCGTCGGCCTTTATTGCAGCGCGCTGGCCACGATCAGCCTGCTGGCGCTGCTGGCGATGGGGCGTCGCGAACGAGCAGGGTGAGCTTGGCGACGCCATGGACGCGCTCCGCGTCCACGGTCCAGCCGTCCGCCGACACATCCTCGTTGCGCGCCGTCTCCACGCTCGCCCAGGCGGTGGGCGTGGCCCAGCCAAGCCGGGTCAGCCGCTCGATCAGCGCGCCCGCGCCGCCGCTGCGATAGGGCGGGTCGAACAGCAGCAGATCGTGCGCGCGCCGCGCAGGGCCGAGCGCCGCGACGCCTGCCGCCAGCACCTCCGCCGCCGCGCCGAGCGTGGCGATGTTGGCGCGCAACGCTGCCAGCGCGGCCCGGTCCTGCTCGACAAAGGTGGCGTGCGCGCAGCCGCGCGACAGCGCCTCCAGCCCGAGCGCGCCCGTGCCGGCGAAGATGTCGGCGACCGCTAGGCCATCGAAGCTGCCCACCCGGCTCGCCAGCATGGAGAATAGCGCCTCGCGGGTGCGGTCGGCGGTGGGGCGCGTGGCTTCGCCCTTGGGCACGACGAGCGTGCGCCCGCGCCACTTGCCCGCGACGATCCTCACTTTTTCCCCTCTCCCCTCGGGGGAGAGGGAGGGGCCCGCCGCGAAGCGGTGGGAGGGTGAGGGCGCGGTGGGCGAGGGAGCGACCCCTCACCCTCACGTTGCTGCGCAACGGGCCCCTCCAGCTCCGGGGCTGCGGAGCGCCCCCGGCGCTCCGGTCCCCTCCGCTCCCCTGCAGGGAGAGGGGTCTTCAGCGTCTTGCGGAACGCGACCAGATCGTGCTGGCGCACCTCCTCCACCGCGCCGGGCGCGAGATCGCCCAGCCCGAACGGGCCGTAGGCGGTGCGGATCAGGCGGCTGACGGTCAGCCCCAGATGCTCCAGCACGCGCCGCACCTCGCGGTTCTTGCCTTCCGCCAGCCGCATCTCGATCCAGCGGTTGGCGCCCGTGCGCCGCTCCATGTTGGCATCGATCCGGCCGTAGCGGACGCCTTCGATCTCCACGCCGTCGATCAGGTCCTCCAACTGGGCCTGCGTGACCGATCCATAGGCGCGCGCGCGATAGGTCCGCTCCACGCCCGTGCGCGGCAGCTCCAGCGCGCGCTTCAGCTCGCCGTCGGTGGTGAGCAGCAGCAGCCCTTCGGTGTTGAGGTCCAGCCGCCCCACGGGCACCACGCGCGGCAAATCCTTGGGCAGACGGTCGTAGATGGTCGGCCGCCCCTTGGGGTCGCGCTCGGTCGTGAGAAAGCCCGCGGGCTTGTGGAAGCGGAACAGGCGCGCGGGCGCGGGCGCGGCGACGGGCTGGCCGTCGACGGTGATGCCGTGGAGCGAGGTCAGGATCGTGGCGGGCGTGTCCAGCGCCACGCCGTCGCGCGCGATCCGCCCTTCGGCGATCATGCGCTCCACCTCGCGCCGGCTGGCGACGCCCGCGCGCGCCAGCAGCTTGGCGATGCGCTGCGGCTCGCGGCTCATGATGTCTGAGGCTCGGGCTGGCCCAGCACGCCTTCCCACTTGGCGACGACAGTCGCGGCGACCGCATTGCCGACGACGTTGGTGGCGGACCGGCCCATGTCGAGGAAATGATCCACCGCCAGGATCAGCACCAGCCCCGCTTCCGGGATGTTGAAGAAGGGCAGGGTGGCGGCGATCACCACCAGGCTGGCGCGCGGCACGCCCGCCACACCCTTCGACGTCACCATCAGCAGCAGCAGCATGGCCACTTCCTGCCCGAAGGTCAGCGGGACGCCATAAGCCTGCGCGATGAAGATGGTGGCGAAGGTGCAATACATCATCGTGCCGTCGAGATTGAACGAGTAACCCAGCGGCAGCACGAAGCCGGCGATGCGCGGCGGCACGCCGAACCGCTCCAGCGCCTCCAGCGTGCGGGGGAACGCGGCCTCGGACGAGGCGGTCGAGAAGGCGAGCAGGAACGGCTCGCGGATGTAGCGGAACAGCGTGCGCGCTCGTGGCCCCGCGACCAGGATGGCGACGCCCAGCAGTAGCAGCCACAGGATGACGAGCCCAATATAGAAGCCGCCCATGAACCAGGCGAAGGTCTTGAGCACGCCGATGCCCTGGCGCGCGATCGCCGCCGTCACCGCCGCGAACACCGCGATCGGGGCCAGCCGCATGACGTAGTCGGTGACCTTCAGCATCACCTGCGCCAGCGCCTCCAGCGCGCGCACCAGCGGCGCAGCTTTCGCCCCGACCGCGGTCAGCGCCACGCCGAAGAAGGCGGCGAACACTACGATCTGGAGGATCTCGTTGCCCGCCATCGCCGCCACGGGCGAGGTGGGGACGAGGTGCGTCGCAAACTCCTTCAGGCTGAACGACGTCGCCGCCACGTCGCTTGGCCCCGCGGCGACGCTCGGGTGGAAGCCGACGCCCGGCCGCAGCAGGTTCACCAGCACCAGTCCCAGCGTCAGCGACACCAGGCTCGCGCCCAGGAACCAACCGATCGTGCGCGCCGCGGTGCGGCCCAGCCCGCCGCCGGCGCCCATATGCGCGATGCCGCCGGTCAGCGTCGCGAACACCAACAGCGCGATGATCATCTTGACGAGGCGCAGGAACAGATCGGTCAGGATCGAAAGTCCGCCTGCGATCGTTTCGAGGGCGGCAGGATCGTGAACCGTTCGGTTCAGGACGAAGCCGACAACGATCCCTGCCGCCAGCGCGGCAAGGATGAAGAGGGTCAATCGCCGCGCCACATGCTTCTCCGAATGGGGAACGTTCGCGTGGTCGGGGCAAAGCAGGGGGCCGTCAAGCCCGACTGGGATGAGCGAGGGCAAGGCGGGACGATGCTGTTCGGACGGCGCAAGCGGACCATCAACCGCATCCTGATCGTGGAGGACGAGCCGCTGGTCGCGTTCGACAACGAACATTTCCTCCGCGACGCAGGGTATGAGGTCGTCGCCACGGTGGACACGGTGGCGGATGCCACCGCGGCGATCGCGGGCGACATCGACCTGATCCTGGCGGACGTGAACCTGTCGGATGGCGGCAACGGCCGCGATGTCGCGCGGGCCGCGCGCGCCAAGGGCGTGCCGCTGATCTTCGTCACCGGCGCCTGCCCGGACGATGCGCGCAGCCTGGCGGTGGGTTGCCTCGCCAAGCCCTACAGCCAGCGCGACCTGCTCGCCGCGATCGAGACGGTCGAAGCGCACCGCGACGGGCGGGAGCCGCGACGCAGCCCGCGCAGCTTCAGCTGGTTCGGCTGACGCCGGCCTGCGCGACGGGCCGGGTCGTCGCGGAGCCGAGGAGAGGCACCGCCGGCGCCTCCGCTCGTTATGCGAGGGTACGGCAAGGAGGCGGTAGCATGGCGCGGCGACGAACGCATGCACGGAGGTGACACGCCGGGGCTGGTGCCCGGCCGCGGCCACGAGCGGCACGAGGAGCCGGTAAGGCTTGGCGACCGCGAACCGGGCGCCTCCAACGACGACGAGGCAGCGCCCGAGCGCGACGGTTCGGACGCGCTCGGCGGCGAGGCGGCTGCCCGGTCGGGCACCGCACGCTCGCCCGAAGATGAACAAGCTTGAGGAGAGCCCCATGAGCACGAGCAAGCACGACAATTCGCCCGGCGAGGGCCCGTTCACCAGCGACTTGGAGGACGATCCCGGCATCGGCCAATCGGCCGGCCTGTTCGCCACGGGCGCTGACCCCGACGAGCTGGAGGGCGTGAACACGCAGGAGGGCGACACGGAGAATGCCGCCAACGGCAGCGGCGGCGTGGAGGAGGGCCGGCTCGGCCGGACGAACAAGTAGCCTACCACCCCTCGTCGTTCGCGCGAAGGCGGGAACCCCGCTGTTTTTGCAACAGAGCAGAACAAGCGGGGTCCCCGCCTACGCGGGGACTACAAGGGCGGCTAACGCAGAGCGGCCGCGTAGATGCGGTCCAGCACCGCCGCCACATCTACGAGCCGCTCGGCCGTGGGGTCGAACCGCTCGCCAGCTGCCAGCCGCGTCGCCCAATCGGCCGCCGCACGACCGCCCCATTCGTCGGGCGGGCTCGCCAGCAGCGTGGCGCCCGTGCCGCCGAACCGCTCGGCGGTGAAATCGTAGAACGATCCCGCGACGTTGCGCAGCGCGGCTCCGCCATTGCTGCAGTAGAAGGCGGCCTCGATCACCGCCTCACGTCCCGCCTGCAGCCGCCATGAACAGGCCAGCCGCACCACCGTGCCGCCGGCCAAGCGCAACATAGCGACCGCGAAATCCTCCACCTCGCCCCGGCCCAGCGGCGCGTCGCCTGCCAGCAAGCTGGCGTCCACCGCCTCCACCGCCGGGAAGCCTAGCGTCCACAGCGCGAGATCGACGAGGTGGACGCCCAGATCCATGACGCAGCCGCCGCCCGACAGCGCCTTGTCGTAGAACCACGGTTTGTCGGGCCCGTAGGCATTGTGGAAGGTGAGGTCGACTGCACGGACGTGGCCCAGCGTGCCGTCCCGCACCAGCGGTGCGATCGCTTCCATGGCCGCGGTGTGCCGGTAGGAGAAGTCGACGCCCAGCAGCCGGTCGGCCGCCTGCGCCGCCGCCACCACGGTGCGCGCCTCGTTGGCGTCGCGGCCGAGCGGCTTCTGGCAGAATACCGCCGCGCCCGCCTCCAGCGCCTGCACCGACTGGTCGGCATGAAGCGCGCTGGGGCTGGCGATGACGATCCCGTCCAGCCCCATCGCCAGCATCGCGTCGAGCGAGGGCACCACGGCGGCTTCCGGCGCGAGCGCCTGCGCGTCCGCGACAGCGGGCGAGGGGTCGCACACCGCGGCCGCCTCCACCGTGCCGGTCGCCAGCATCGCCGCCATGCGGTGCCGTCCGATCCAGCCGGTGCCGAGGAAGCCGATCTGGGGCTTAGCCATAGGTGACGAGCGCCTTGACGAAGTTGCCCGGCTTGTCGCGCGTTGCATCCAGCGCCTCGCCCAGTCGGTCGAGCGGATAGGTATGCGTGTAGAGCGCCGCGGGATCGATCCGGCCGGAGGCGACCGCGGCCACCGCTTCGCGTAGGCCCCGCAGGTTCACCGCGGGATCGCGCTCGTGCGCGTTGGCCACGTCGATGCCCTTCCAATTCCACATCTGCATGTTGACCTGGCGCGGGCCGTCCTGATGGTAGCCCGCGATCGCCAGCCGTCCGCCGAACGCCACCAGCTCGGAGGCGAGGTCGAGCGGCCATTGCTTGCCGACCGCCTCGATCACGCGCTCGCACATGCGCTCGTCGGTCAGGCGCTTCACATCCTCGATGATGCGCCAATGGTCGTCCATTGCGATCGTCTCGGCCGCGCCGAACGCACGTGCGAGGTCGAGCGAGGACCGGCGGCGCGAGATGGCGATCACGCGCGCGCCCGCGTCCGACGCCAGCTTGCAAAGGACGGCGCCGAGGAAGCCGATGCCGACGATGGCGACGGTCTGGCCGGCGTGGATGTCGGCGCGGCGGAA
>Ga0325400_1005123_pt1 | contig 12275 bp, 10 predicted proteins | sample PopdelMetagenome_2_FD_205662 | JGI IMG/M metagenome (GOLD analysis project Ga0325400, IMG submission 205662) | Populus deltoides microbial communities from Bellville, Georgia, United States - Xylem-PdKOR-R1 | ecosystem: Host-associated > Plants > Phyllosphere > Stem > Wood/Secondary xylem...
ACGACAATCGCGAGGAGACGATCCGCCGCTTCCGCGAGGGTGCCTTGGACCTGCTCTACGCGGCACCCGAGCGGGTCAACACCGACGGCTTCCGCCGCCTGCTGGGATCGGCGCCGCTCGCGCTGATCGCGATCGACGAGGCGCACTGCGTCAGCGAATGGGGCCATGATTTCCGGCCCGACTACCGCCAGCTGCGCGGGCTCCTGGACGAGCGGCCGGACGTGCCGCGGCTGGCGCTCACCGCCACCGCCGACCGGCACACGCGCGCCGACATCCTGGGCCAACTCGGCGTGCCGGAGGACGGGCTGATCCTGGCGGGCTTCGACCGGCCCAACATCCGCTTCGGCGTGTCCCCGCGCGACGGCCTGCCGCGCCAGCTCGCGCAGCTCCTGGGCGAGGTGAAGGGCCCAGGCATCGTCTATGCGCAGAGCCGGGCGGAGACCGAGCGGCTGGCCGCGACGCTGGCCGACACCGGCCGGCCGACGCGCGCCTACCATGCCGGGCTCGACGCCGGCATCCGTCAGGCGAACGCGCGCGCCTTTGTGCGGTCGGAGGACATGGTGATGGTCGCCACCGTCGCCTTCGGCATGGGCATCGACAAGCCCGACGTGCGCTTCGTCGCGCATGCCGGCATCCCCAAGTCGATCGAAGGCTATTATCAGGAGACGGGCCGCGCCGGGCGCGACGGCGATCCGGCGATGGCGCAGCTGTTCTGGGGGGCGGACGACTTCGCCCGCGCGCGCCGCCGCATCGAGACGGAGGTGGAGGAGGCGCGCCGGCCGGGCGAGCGCCAGCGACTGAACGCGCTCGCCGGCCTGGTCGAGACCGCCGGCTGCCGCCGCGCGGTGCTGCTCCGCCACTTCGGTGAGGAGCCGCCGCCCGCCTGCGGCAATTGCGACAATTGCCTGGCGCCGCCCGATGCGGTCGATGCGACGGAGGTCGCGCGCAAGCTGCTGTCCGCGGCGTTCCGCACCGAGATGCGCTTCGGCATCACGCACCTCACCGACGTGCTGGCCGGGAAGGAGACGGACCGGGTGCTGGGGCTCGGCCACCATCGGCTGAGCGTGTTCGGCATCGCCGACGCGGGCGAGCTGCGCCTCGTCAAGCCGGTCGCGCGGGCGCTGCTCGCGCGCGACGCGCTCCGCGCCGACGAACATGGCGGCCTGTCCTTCGGCCCAGCCGCGCGCGCGCTGCTCAAGGGCGAGGAAACGCTGCCGGTGGTGCTGCCCCCCTCACGCGACCGGGGTGCACGCCGCGCCCGGCGGGACGCGTCCGATCTGCCCGACGATCCCCTGTTCGAGGCGTTGCGCCAGCGCAGGCGCGAGCTCGCGCGCGAGGCGGGCGTGCCGCCCTACGTCATCTTCCACGATTCGACTTTGCGCGAGATGGCGGCGCAGCGCCCACGCTCGCCCCACGCGCTGGGCGAGATAAGCGGCGTCGGCCAGCGCAAGCTCGACGCCTATGGCGAAGCCTTCCTGGAGGTGCTGCGCGAGGGATAAGCCCGTCGTTTTGGGGGCTTGCGCTGCCTGACGAATATGTCATCCTTGTCACAAACGACAAACAAGGAGAGCGAAATGCAAACTTGGCAACCCGCCGTCCGCCCCGCCGTCGAGCGCGACCATCGCTGTGCCGCCACCGTCTTCACCGTGGCCGGCATCCTCGTCTTCCTGCTGGCGGTGCTGTGCGCGCTGGGCGTGCTGACGCCGGCCTGACGCCTCCGCCCGGCTGCGGCAGGGCAAGCTAGGACGCGGGCGCGACCTCGTCGGCGACGGTCGCCCCGCGCCGGCCCAGCGGGCGGGGACGGCCGGTGGTGGTGTCCGTCGCCACCTGCCGCTCGATCTCGGCATTGATCTCCGCGCCGAGCAGGATGGCGAAGGCGGAGACGTACAGCCACATCAACAGCACCACCACCGCACCGAGCGAGCCATAGGTGGCGTTGTAGTTGCCGAGCGTGGCCGCATAGGCGCCGAACCCGACCGTCGCCAGCAGCCACAACAGGGTCGCCAGCCCCGAGCCGACGGTGAGCCACTGCCAGCGCGCGTCCTTGCGGTCGGGCGCATAGCGGTAGGTGATGCCGATGCCAAAGGCGGCGAGGCCGGCGGCGACGAGCCAGGTTATGCCCGTCACCGCGAACGCGCCGACGGGGCCGAGGAAGGCGGTGACCTTGCTCACCGCCGCCAGCACGGACGCCGCGGTCAGGCCGACGATCGCCACCAGCACCGCGCCCACGATCATGCCGAAGCTGAGCAAGGTGGTGTAGACGATGTTGCGCCGCTCATGCTGTTCGTAGACGACGTTGAGCGCCATCATGATCGCCCCCGACGCGCGCGTAGCGCCGTAAAGCGACACCAGCAGCGCCACCAGGAGGCCGACGCCCTTCTTGCCCGACGCGGTGGTGACGAGGCTGATAAGCTGGTCGAGGATCAGCTTGGCGGCATCCTTCGGCACCACGCGGATGATCGACTGCATATGTTCGGAAATGGTCTTGGGATCGGCGACGAGGCCGTAGGTCATCACCAGCGCGCCGAGCAACGGCACGATCGACAGAAAGGCATAGAAAGCGACACCCGCGGCGAGCAGGCTGATATTGTCATAGCCGATCTTGGTCCACACGCGGCCGAGCACCTCGCGCCAGGCATGTCGCGGCAGGTCGGCCGGGGAAGCGGCGTCGCGGCCGTGCGGGTCGTGATCGGCGGTGGCGTCGGCCATGGGCAAGCTCCCTATCGGCCGACCCAACGCGCGAGGCCGCGGGAAGGCTTCGCGCCGGCCCGCGGCCGCCCTCAGGCCGCCTTCTGCAGGTGCCGCCGGCCGAGCAGCTCGGCGATCTGCACCGCGTTCAGCGCCGCGCCCTTGCGCAGATTGTCGCTGACGCACCACAAAGTCAGGCCGCTGTCGACGGTCGGGTCCTCGCGCACGCGGCTGACATAGGTGGCATATTCGCCGACCGCCTCGATCGGCGTGACGTAGCCGCCATCCTCGCGCTTATCGACCAGCATCACGCCCGGCGCCTCGCGCAGGATGCGCTGTGCGTCCGCCGCGCTGATCTCGTCCTCGAACTCGATGTTGATCGCCTCCGAGTGGCCGACGAACACCGGCACGCGCACACAGGTGGCGACCACCTTGATCTTGGGGTCGAGGATCTTCTTCGTCTCCACCACCATCTTCCATTCCTCCTTGGTGGAGCCGTCGTCGAGGAAGCTGTCGATGTGGGGAATGACGTTGAAGGCGATCTGCTTGGTGAACTTGGCGGGCACGGCCGGATCGCCGACGAAGATGTTGCGGCTCTGCTCGAACAGCTCGTCCATACCCTGCTTGCCCGCGCCCGACACCGACTGATAGGTCGCGACCACCACCCGCTTGATCCGCGCGGCATCGTGCAGCGGCTTCAACGCAACGACCATCTGCGCGGTGGAGCAGTTCGGGTTGGCGATGATGTTGCGCTTGGCGTAGCCCGCGATTGCTTCCGGGTTCACCTCCGGCACGATCAGCGGCACGTCCGGGTCCATGCGGTAGAGCGACGAATTGTCGATCACCGTGCAGCCCGCTGCCGCGGCGATGGGGGCGTACTTCTTCGTGGCTTCGGAGCCGATGGCGAACAGCGCCATGTCCCAGCCCGCCCAGTCGAAATGCTCGATATTCTTGACGGTCAGCGTCTTGCCGTTCTCGCCGAAGTCGATCACGTCGCCCTGGCTGCGCGAGGAGGCGAGTGCCGCCACCTCGTCCGCCGGAAACTCGCGTTCCGCCAGGATGTTAAGCATCTCGCGCCCGACATTGCCGGTGGCGCCCGCCACCACCACCCGATACCCCATCTTCGGCTCCTTTTCCGGGGCGCGGCTTTAGGGATATCTGCTTCCAAGTCCAGCCAAGGAGCCGTTGCCATCACCGCCCCCTCCGCGATCGCCGGCCGCGGCCTGCCGACACCCCGGCGCTATTGGGCGATCGGCGCGTCATGCCTCGGCACCGCGCTGGTGGTCATCGACGGTGCCATCGCCACCGTTGCCCTGCCGACCATCGCGCGCGACCTCCACGTCGACGGGTCGGAGGCGGTGCTGGTGGTGACGGTCTACCAGCTGGTGCTGGTGATGACGATGCTGCCCTTGTCGGCGCTTGGCGACCGCGTCGGGCTGAAGCGGCTCTACCAAGGCGGGCAGCTGCTGTTCACGATCGCCACCATCCTGTGCTTCTTCGCCAAGAGCCTGCCCTTCCTGCTGGTCGTGCGTGCGCTGCAGGCGCTGGGTGCTGGCGGCGTGCTGTCGGTCATGTCGGCGATGATCCGGTCGATCTACCCGGCCGACCAGCTCGGCCGCGGGCTCGGCATCAACAGCGTCACCGTGTCGATCGCGGGCGCGCTGGCGCCGACCGCGGGCGGGCTGATCCTGGCGGTGGCGCCGTGGCCGTGGGTGTTCGCAGCGGCAGCACCCTTCGGCATCCTGTCGCTGTGGCTCGGACGAAGCGCGCTCCCCGACATCCCGCCGCGGCCAGGCGGCTACAATCTGGCGGGCGCGGTGCTCAACATGGTGACGTTCGGCCTCGTCATCGCCGGGTTGGAGGCGCTGGTGCACGGGCGTTCGCCGGTGGTGAGCCTGGCCATCGTCGCGATCGGCGTGCTGTTTGCCGTCCTGTTCGTGCGCCACGAGCGGAACGAGCCCGCGCCCATCCTGCCCGTCGACCTGCTGGCGCGCCCCGTGCTGGCCTTGTCCACCGCCGGCGCCCTGCTGTCGTTCTTGGCGCTGATGATGATGACGCTCTCGCTGCCGTTCCGGCTGCAGCATGCCTATGGGCTCTCCCCCGGCGAGGTCGGCGCGATGATTGCGCCGCTGCCGCTCACCATGATGATCGCCTCGCCCACTGCCGGCACGCTCAGCGACCGCTATCCGGCGGGGCTGCTCGGCGCGATCGGCATGGGCGTGGGCACGGTCGCCCTGATCCTGCTGGCGCTACTGCCGGCGCACCTGACCTATTTCGACATCGCCTGGCGGATGGCTTTGTGCGGCGTCGGCTTTGCGCTCTACTTCGCGCCCAACGCGCGGCTGGTGGTGGGCTCCGCCCCGCGCGAGCGGGCAGCGTCGGCGGGCGGGCTCATCTCCACCACGCGGCTGACCGGGCAGACGCTGGGGGCGACGGCGGTGGCCGCGCTGCTGGCTGTCGGCCTCGGCACGAGCCCCGCGCCGGGGCTGATCGCGGCGGGCCTGGCCGCAGTGGCGGGGCTGTGCAGCGTGGCGCGATTGCGCCCGTCCATCCGCATGCCGGATGCGACGGAAGCGCATGCCGCGCAGCCCACCGCCGGCGCCGACGGCTCCGTGCGCGCCACCTGAGCGGCCAATCGGCGGCTCGGGCGTTGCGTCCGCCAGACCAAAGTGGAGCTGAGAACGATGCCCTTCATCAAGACGCGCGACGGCACGGACCTTTACGTCAAGGATTGGGGCTCCGGCCGTCCGGTGGTGCTGCTGCACGGCTGGCCGCTCAATGCCGACAGCTGGGAATATCAGGCGCTCTACCTGGCGGACGCGGGCTATCGCGTGATCGCCTACGACCGGCGCGGCTTCGGCCGGTCGGGCCAGCCGTGGGCGGGGTACGAATATGACACGCTCGCCGACGACCTCGCCCAGGTGCTGGAGGAGACGGGCGCGCGCGACGCTGCGATCGTGGGCTTCTCCATGGGCGGCGGCGAGGTCGCCCGCTACATGTCGCGCCACGACGGACGCGGCGTCGTCAAGGCGGGCCTGATCTCGTCGGTGGTGCCCTACCTGCTCAAGGACGAGACCAACCCCGATGGCGTCGACGGATCGGTGTTCGAGGAGCAGATGAAAGCGCAGATCCTGAAGGACCGCCCGGCCTTCTTCGCAAGCTTCGCCAAGCAGTTCTACGGCGAGGGCTTCCTGTCCCGCCCGGTCAGCCCACAGGCGCTGCACGAATTCGAGCGCTGGGCGGCGATGGGCAGCATCAAGGCGATCCTCAACTGCGTCGACGCCTTCGGCAAGACCGACTTCCGGCCCGATCTGCCCGCCTTCCGCGTGCCCACGCTGATCGTGCACGGCACGAGCGACCAGACCGTGCCGATCGATCCGTCCGCGCGCGCGGCGGCCAAGGGCATCGCGGGGGCACAGCTGGTGGAATATGATGGCGAGCCGCACGGGCTGAACGTGACATCCAAGGACCGACTGACCGACGACCTGCTCACCTTTTTGCGCGGATAGACGACTTTAGGGCGGGCAACCCGAACTATTGTTGCCCGCCTGCCCGCCCGAGGCCTACACGCGCGCATCCATGCCGGCGCCCACTTCACCCTTCGCCTTTCGGGACTATCGCTATCTGTGGGCGGCGCGCTTCGCGTCCAACGTCGCGCAGAATGCGATGGTGGTGGTGATCGGCTGGCAGGTCTATGACATCGCGCGCCGCACCATGGCCCCGACGGAGGCCGCGTTCCGGCTGGGGCTGATCGGCATCGTCCAGTTCCTGCCGCTCGCTATCCTGACCTTGGTGACAGGCTGGACCGCGGACCGCGTCGACCGGCGCTGGATCGGGCGCATCGTGCTCCTGGGCGAGACCGCGGCGGCGGGATGGCTTGCGCTGATGGCATGGCAAGGCACCACCACGCTGGAGGCGATCTACGTCGTCGCCGCCATGCTGGGCGTGTTCCGCGCCTTCGCCGGGCCCGCTATCGGCGCGCTCGCCCCCAACCTCGTGCCGGCGGAGGTGCTGCCGCGCGCCATCGCCGCTTCCTCCGTCGCGTGGCAGATCGGCTCCATCGCCGGCCCGGCGCTCGGCGGCTATCTCTACGCCGGCGCCCACTGGCTACCCTATACAGTTTCCACCGTGCTGTTCCTGGTGGCGGCGGTAGCGATGATGGCGATCCGGCCCGTACCGCGCACCGCGCTTGATCGCGGTGCCAACCCTTGGGCGCAGATGATCGACGGGCTGCGCTACGTGCGGCGCAACCGGCTGGTGCTGGGCGCGATCAGCCTCGACCTGTTCGCCGTGCTGCTGGGCGGCGCCACCGCCATGCTGCCCATTTATGCGCGCGACATTCTCCAAGTGGGCGCGTCCGGCCTGGGCAACCTGCGCGCGGCGCCCGCGGTGGGGGCGGCGCTGACCGCGATCTGGTTCGCCTTCACGCCCCTCAAGAACAATGTCGGCGTGAAGATGCTGGTGGCGGTAGGCGCGTTCGGCGCGGCGACGGTGGGCTTCGGCCTGTCGCGCTACGTGTCCCTGTCGCTGCTATGCCTGGCGGTGCTGGGATCGGCCGACATGTTCTCCGTGTTCGTGCGCCAGTCGCTGATCCAGATCTGGACGCCGGACGCGATGCGCGGCCGCGTGGGCGCGGTGTCCTCGCTGTTCATCTCCGGATCGAACGAGCTGGGCGAGGCGGAATCTGGCCTGCTCGCCAGCCTGCTGGGCCCCGTCACGGCCGTGGTGCTGGGCGGGCTGGGCGCGATCGGCGTGACCATCCTGTGGGCGCGCCTCTTTCCCGAATTGGTGCGCGCACGCACCTTTGACCCACCCAGCACGTTGGAAGACGTGCCCGGACAGGAGTTGGCGGCATGAAGGCGGAATCGGTACTCCAGACGATCGGCAACACCGCGCACATCCGGCTGGCGCGGATGTTCCCGCACGCGGACGTGTGGGTGAAGTCGGAACGCGGCAGTCCCGGCGGCTCGATCAAGGATCGCATCGCGCTCGCCATGATCGAGGCGGCGGAAAAATCGGGCGAGCTCCAGCCGGGCGGTTCCATCGTCGAGCCGACGTCGGGCAATACGGGCGTCGGCCTCGCCATGGTCGCGGCGGTGAAGGGCTACAAGCTGACGCTCGTCATGCCCGAGAGCATGAGCCTGGAGCGGCGCCGGCTGATGCTGGCCTATGGCGCCAAGTTCGACCTCACCCCGCGCGAGAAGGGCATGAAGGGCGCGATCGAGCGCGCGCTGGAGATCGTCGCCGAAACGCCCGGCGCGTGGATGCCGCAGCAGTTCGAGAACCCGGCCAACGTCGCGGTCCACGTCGCAACCACCGCGCAGGAGATCCTGGCCGACTTCCGCGAGCAGCCGTTCGACCTCTTGGTGACGGGCGTCGGCACGGGCGGGCACATCACGGCGGCGGCGCAGGTGCTGAAGCCGGTCTGGCCGAACCTGAAGGTGTTCGCGGTGGAGCCGACCCTCTCGCCCGTCATCTCGGGCGGCAAGCCGGGGCCGCACCCGATCCAGGGTATCGGCGCGGGCTTCGTGCCGGCCAACCTCCACACCGACCTGCTTGACGGCACGGTGCAGGTCGATCCTGCCGACGCCAAGGAATATGCCCGCCGCTCCGCGCGCGAGGAGGGGCTGCTGGTCGGCATCTCGTCGGGCGCGACGCTGGCGGCGATTGCGCAGAAGCTCCAGGACTACCCCGGCGCGCGCGTGCTGGGCTTCAACTACGACACGGGCGAGCGCTACCTGTCCGTGCCCGACTTCCTGCCGGAGTAGTTCACGCCCGCGGGTGGGCGTGGCGGTAGACGTCGAGCAGGTGCGCGGCGTCCACGCCCGCATAGACCTGTGTCGACGATAGGCTAGCATGGCCGAGCAGCTCCTGCAGCGAGCGCAGGTCGGCGCCGCGGCCGAGGAGGTGCGTGGCGAAGCTGTGGCGGAGCGCGTGGGGCGTCGTCCGCTCGCCCAGGTCGAGCCGCGCGCGGGCGGCGCGCACGGCGCGGCGGATGATGTCGGGCGACAGCGGGCCACCGCGATAGCCCCGGAACAAGGCCGCCTCGCGCGTTGCCGGCCAGGGACAGGCGTCGAGATAGGCCTCGATCGCCTGCGCCACGGGGGCGAGCAGCGGCACCACCCGCGTCTTGGCGCGCTTGCCCGTCACCACCAGCGTCTCGCCGAGCGGCAGGGCGGCGCCGGTCAGCGCCAGCGCCTCGCTGATGCGCAGGCCCGCGCCATAGAGCAGCAGCAGCACCGCCTTGTCGCGCAGGCCGATCCAGGGCTCGCGCCCTTCGTCCTCCGCATCGTCAGCGATGGCGATCGCGTGCGCCGGCGAGACCGGGCGCGGCATGCCGCGCTTGACGCGTGGCCCGCGCAGTCGCGGCGCGCCCTCGCCGACAAAGGTGAGGAAGCCGCGCACCGCCGACAGCTCGCGCGCCGCAGACGCATTGCCCAGCCCCTCGGCGCGGCGGTGGGCGAGGAAGGCGCGCAACTCGGCCGCCTCCACCCGCTCCAGGGCAGTGCCGTCGATCGCGGCGGCGCGGTGCCGCCCGAGGAAGCCGACCAGCCGCCGCGCCGTGGCGCCATAGGCGCGCACCGTATGGACCGACCGGCGGCGATCCTGCGCGAGGTGCGCCTCCCACGCCGCGCAGGCGGCAAAGGCGGGGTGCGTGTCGAGGCCGAGCGGGGTCACGACACCCGCAGGCCGTAGCGCGCGCGGAACGCCGCCGCCCAATCGGCCAGCCCGCCCGCGGCGATCGCACCGCGCAGTCCGGCCATGACCTGCTGGTAGAACCACAGATTGTGCTCGGTCAGCAGCATCGGCCCCAGCATCTCGCCCGCCTTGAACAGGTGGTGGAGGTAGGCGCGGCTCCAATCGGCGATGGGCGAGGCGGGGTCGATCGGCGACAAGTCCTCCGCCCACCGCGCGTTGCGCAGGTTGATCTGCCCATCCCAGGTGAAGGCCTGCGCGTTGCGGCCCGATCGCGTCGGCAGCACGCAGTCGAACATGTCGATGCCGCGCTCCACCGCCGCGACGATGTCGTCGGGCTTGCCGACGCCCATTAGGTAACGCGGCCGGTCCTCGGGCAGCATCGCCGGCGCATAATCCAGCACGCGCAGCATCTCCGCCTGCCCTTCTCCCACCGCGAGGCCGCCGACCGCATAGCCGTCGAAGCCGATGGCGGTGAGCGCGTCGGCCGAGCGGCGGCGCAGCCCCTCGTCCATTGATCCCTGCTGGATGCCAAACAGCGCCGCGCGCGCCGCATGGTCGCGACCCTCGTCGAAGCTGCGGCGCGAGCGTTCCGCCCAGCGCATCGATCGCTCCATGCTCGCCTCGGCGCGTTCGGGCGTGGCGGGAAAGCCGGTGCATTCGTCGAACGCCATGACGATGTCCGTACCCAGCAGCCGTTGGATCTCCATCGAGCGCTCGGGGCTGATCATGTGGCGCGAGCCGTCGAGATGGCTCCTGAAGGCGACCCCCTCCTCGCTCTGCTTGGTCAGCGCGGACAGGCTCATCACCTGGTAGCCGCCGCTGTCGGTCAGGATCGGCCGGTCCCAGCGCATGAAGGCGTGCAGGCCGCCGAGCCGCGCCACCCGCTCGGCGCCCGGCCGCAGCATCAGGTGATAAGTGTTGCCGAGGATGATGTCTGCGCCCGTGGCGCGCACGTCGGCCGGCCGCATTGCCTTCACCGTGCCGGCGGTACCGACCGGCATGAAGGCGGGCGTCCTGATTTGCCCACGCTGCATGGTGATGCGGCCGGTACGCGCGCGGCCGTCGCGCGCGTCGACGGTGAAGGCGAAGCGCGTCATCGGATCAGCCACAGCATCAGGTTGAGCGTCAGGAAGGCGGCGGTGGTGCAGGCGAGGAGGGCGGCGGCGGCAAGCCCCGGCTCGCCATAGCGCTGGCCGAAGATGGGGTAGGAGCTCGCCATCGGCACCGCCGCCAGCAGCAGCGCGCCATGGCGCAGATCGGGGTCGGCGATCGGCACGACGAGCAGCATCAGCGCCACCGCCAGCGGGTGCAGGACGAGCTTGCCCAGGCAGATGCGCGCCACGGCCGTGCCCATGCCGCGCACGTCCAGCCGCACGAGGCTGCCGCCGATCACCAGCAAAGCCACGGGAGCGGACGCGCCGCCGAGCAGGTCCACCGCCTTGGCGAGCGGCGCCGGCAGGTGCAGCCCGGTGACGATCAAGGCCACCGCCGCCAAGATGGCGAGCAGCAGCGACGAGCGGATCAGGCCGCGTCCGACCTGGCGGAAGGCGGCGAGGCGGCTCGCCTCGTCCGCCCGCTCCTGGCCGAGGATGACGAGGCCGGGCAGCATGAGGAGGTTCTCGACCACAAAGGTAAGCGCCAGCGCCACCCCGACATGCGGCCCCAAGGCTTGCGTCGCGATCGGCAGGCCGATGAAGCCGCTGTTGGACGCCGCCATGCCGAACGCGCGCACCGCGGCGCTCGGCCGCCCGCACCCGCTCCGCCGCCAGTAGAGGAAGCCGCCGCCGAGCACAGCTACCGAGGCTGCGCCGTAGACCAGCAGGTAGCGCCACTCGAGCACATCGGCGAGGCGGTAACGCGTGAGCAGGCGGAAGATGAGGGCCGGCAGCGCCACGTTGATGGTGAACACGCCCATGCCACGCACCTGCTCGGGCGTGAACAGGCCGGCCCGCGTCAGCGCGTAGCCGAGCCCGATCAGCAGGAAGATGGGCAGCGTGAGGAGCAGGATCTGCACGGGCCACCCCTTTGCCAGCCCGATCGCGCGAGGGAAAGCAGCGGGCATGCTCCTTCCGTTCGGTTCGAGCCTGTCGAGAACCGGCCGCGTACGTCAGGCAGACACGGTTCTCGACAAGCTCGAACCGAGCGAGGGCGCCCTATTGCAGCGAAGCGGGCAGCGGCAGGCCGCAATTGGGCTTGTCGCACACGGTCAGCGTGTGGACGTAGCGCAGCTTGCCGCCTTCGACGCGGAAGGTGTGGACGTCCGGCCGCTTGGACGGCCCGAACGTATTGAACACCGCTACCGCACCCATATCCTCGTCGATCACATACTTGCGATTGGTGATGTCGATGTCCTTGGGCACGCCCACGTCGCAGCTGTCGTCGGGGCTGTTCTTGGACGTGGTCAGCCCGCCCTCGACGCGCACGCAGGGCTTGCCCCACGGCACCGCCACGCTCTTGTCCTTGAAGTAGTCGAGGTAGGCGTCCCCGGCAGCCTTGACTGCGGCGCGCGTCGGCTTCTGCCCGGCGGGCAGCGGGTCCCACTTCTCGGCAGAGACGTATTGCAGCGTCTTGGCGGCGTTGAACAGCCAATCGCCCTTGTCGGTCACCACCGACTCTACCTCGCTCGCGCGGCCCTGGCCGACCTGCGCGCGCGTCGCGACGACATAGGGGTGCGCGCCCGAGGCAATTACCGCCTCCGTATAGGTCTGGCAGGTGCCGGTATCGAGCAGGTGGCGGTGCCAGTCGATCTTGTGCGGCTCCGCCAGCAGCCCCCCGTTCATGCTGACCCCATCGTCGCCATTCTCCGAATAGCGCACCCACTGGTTGAACGGCATCTTGGTGCTGTCGCCCTCCGTCAGCGCGGCGAGGTAGCCGTCCGCCACCGCCTG
>Ga0325400_1005125_pt1 | contig 12274 bp, 4 predicted proteins | sample PopdelMetagenome_2_FD_205662 | JGI IMG/M metagenome (GOLD analysis project Ga0325400, IMG submission 205662) | Populus deltoides microbial communities from Bellville, Georgia, United States - Xylem-PdKOR-R1 | ecosystem: Host-associated > Plants > Phyllosphere > Stem > Wood/Secondary xylem...
TGCACCACAATAAGGGAGCAGAACCCACGTCTCTCGCTTTCTCTCTTTCTTCTTCTCTTATCTCTTCAAGTTTTCTCAACCCTAAAGCCCTACCAAATATATAAACCAGATTGCATGCACCCTTCACCCAAATCTTGTAGAAAAACACAAAAAAATTAACCCTTTGAGCCTTCTCTCCAAATACATCCAACAACCATTTTAAAATACACAAAAATAAATAAATAAATGTTCTTTATTTATTATAAACACACACACAAATGGTAATTTAATAAAAAAGAAAGAAGAAAAAACATTTACTTACATTCAAAGCCTGTAATCAAACAAGAATCTCTACATATCTCTCTCTCTTCTCTATCTCTATGTTTTGGAAAATGTGAAGAGAGAAGGCACCGGCCATTAAATCAAAGAGAGGGCTCACGTCGTTTCAGATATTGCGGCCAAATGCAGAGGAATGTGACTGACACGTGCTAGTTGTTGTTTTCTTGGACTTTTGAAAGATGGCAGAGATAGGAGGAGGAAGGAGGAGGGCCAATTATCCGGTTTGCATGCTTTGCACAAAAAAACACAAAATAGAAGCACTACTTTGACCATTCTATGACCAGATAACTTAAGTTTGTTACTATATTACCCTTCAATCTGCCTCTTGTCTAAGTTTCAAATAGGAAACCCAAAGAGTTCATTAAATTAATTGCTCTTGATTAAGTTCTGTAATAAAAGAAAAAAAAGTTGTTTTTGATTGGATGAATTTAAAGATAAGTATAAGAACTTGATTGCATATTGTATTTGATCATCGATGAGTTAGAATATGGAATTTAAAAAAAAAATTTACAAAGAAGATGTTTGAGCTAAAAAATATTTAGAAGGAAAGATGTGTTAGTGTCAATTAAACTATAGCTCATTGGCTAAAGATTATTTTTATTATTATTTTGTTAAAGTTCGTATCAAACATGAATGGGTGTGATTTTGTTAGATAAAGTATTAGTAAAAAAATAAAATAAAAGAAAAACAAGAGGAGAAAGGGAATCTTGTGTGACTCATCCCCATATATTTTTTTCCTTTACAATGTACGATTTTTTTGTGGGATGTAATGTCTTGGTTCTAAATTATATGCAAGATGTACATAATTTGTCGACCGAAAGTCTTAGGAGTGATTCAACATGTCTTTTAAAATTTCAATTTGCAGAGCTAATTCCTAATGTTTGATGGATGTGATAAAATCTATGCTTCAATTGGTGTGCAAGCAATACTTACATCATTGATTCGTGTACACATGTAAATGATGTTACAAGAACATGTACTAAGCTAGGAGGAGGAGGAGGAGGAGAGAGTGAGGCCTAAATGGGCATGCAATGTAAATGTAATGGTGGAATAGGGGCAATTCGGGGCAAAGATGCTCACGAGAATCAAGAGAAAAGTTTTGAGAATTTCCAGGACGTGAGAGGAAACGCCGGGAAAGTGCTCGTGTCGCCTCGAAATGAAGAGCTTAGAAAGGCAAATGAATTTCTAGGAACCCTTGTTTTCTTCCTACATACAAACCCTAATGGGGTTTAGGGTTTAGACTAGTGTTAGGGCTGTTTTGTAACAACTAGTGCCAACCTTATAATAGTAGTGCAAAAGACAAAGAAGAAATGAAATTCATATATAAGCTTTAACACATAGCAGTTTACAACCAAACATGAACTGTAAACGGTGGACGCATGGTAATTAATTAGGGGAAACATGCTGGAATGAATTAAGGAAAGTTCATCAGTAATTTGGGGCCAGATATCATCCAAATTTAATGGTTCATCACCTTTTTCCATATATAGATCTGTACCTCGATTCACATATAGATCTTGTCATAAGGAGTATTGCTGTTAATTTATCATAAGAAGTTAAAATTAAAAGTTTTCTCCTTTTCAAAAATAAAAATTAATTGAATTTTATTTTAGAAAGTGTTTAGTTATTATTTCGGCACAAGAAAAAAAATGAAGATAATAAAAATAAAAAGAACATGTCTTTATATGCTTATTCTTATAAAAATATATAAATTCACTCTAAAATTATCTCAAACATAAATTTATTTGTCTCTCTATCTCTTCAATCAAATATTTTTTTTTTTATATATAATAGAACACTAACTAAACACAGGCTTTAAAGTATTCTTACAAATTAATTTGAACCTAAAATATACTCTCATATTGTCTAGCTAGGTAGCTCTTTTTGTTTGCCGAATTTGGTATACCAAGATCAATCACTAGGTTACTCCAAGCTACATCAGAGTGATCAAAGCACTATACAATAAGAATATTACAGTTTGGGGATAGTTGCATGTTTTGCAATTATCTAGGCTTCTAATGTTTTTGAAAGCAATCTAAACTAAGCCCTAATAAGTTGTAATGTCAGCATCATTTACGTTCCACAAAAGTTAGAACTATTTCAGTGGCCAATGTAGGTCGTAGCATTACCCAATAACTTGTGCATATATTTACTCTCTAGACATTCTCATTTTGATCCAAAAAGAGATCAACAGTAACGCAAGTTAAGGAATGATATTTGTGCAGAAACAATATCTGCAGAAAAACATCTTCTATGTGTATTATTATTTACTCCAGCATTGACTGGATTGATTTAAATTCCATTTGCTATTTCCTCGTGCAAGAGGTTACAGTGTTATTAAAATTAAAGTGATTTCGCCCATGATTTTACAAAATAAAAAAGGTAAATCAAAAAAGGGTTTTTTTTTAATAGTTTCAATTTTCCACTTTATATTATTCCTTCTCTTTCTATATTGTCCTTAAATTTTGAAATTAGTCATTTAAATCTTTGAACATGCACATGTTTTTTAATAGGTTCATGTCATATGTTTATGAAGAAACTAATATCTTCATCAGTATAAAAATATAATATGAAGAAAATATATGTTTAAAGTATGTATAACACGTCGTAATTTATGAAAAATATAGTGTGTCAATTGGTACTACCATTAAACTACATGATATTAATATATGTTAATTGTGTATTTGATATTGTGGTGCATGATGTTTTTTTAAAATATTTTTTCCTTGAAAATATATCAAAATAATTTTTTAATTTTTCTTTATTTTTTATATCACCAAAATAAAAAATTATTGAAAAACACTAAAAAAATCAATTTGATGTTTCTTCAAGTCAAACACACTTTCTTTTTTTTGAAGAAGTCGATATATTAAAAGGGCTAACCAGAAGGTAGCAAAAAATAAAACACATGAAAGAAAAGCAGAAAAGAAAAGAAAAGAAAAGAAAAGAGAATCACAAAAACAAAAAGCAAACACAAAAAGAAAGAAAAAGAAAGCCAACAGATACATAACCGAAAAAGAACATTAGGATTGAAGGAGCTGATACACCACGCTTAAAGCCTTAATTTGGTGTTAGACCAATCTATAATATCTTAAGGCCTCATAATTATAGTAGTACCAGAAACCATGAAGAACTTATCTGTAGACTTGAGCCAATTCGAGAGGCAAAAAAAAATTAAGGAGAAACTATCTTCGAAGATCGAAGTTTCATCATTGAAGATTATCTTGTTCCTCATAAGTGTCATAACCCATTTTTGGGTTAGTCTCCGATTCACATTTTTTCTCTCTTCAAAAAAATACAAAACAATCAAAAATAAAAATATAACAGTGAAAAGAGGATGCCAAAGCGCCCAGAAAATGATTAAAAATTGGTTGAGGAGGTTTAACTATACAAAGATTGAAATTCGACGGTATTTTATTGACTGATGAGAGCCCTGTTAACAAAGAAAATTCAATTTGAGGAAGAAAAGTTCAAAATTAGACATTTATAGACTCAATTAAATTTTATTGAAGGTTTAATTGAATTTATAAAGGGTTTGATTACAAGAAAAATTAATTTTGGAGTGAATTTAGGCTTTAATTGAAAGAAATTAAAGTTCTGGGGTCAAATTATAATTTTTTAGAGTTAATTTGGTCAAATCAGGGGCTTAATTGCATAAATATTGAAGTTTGATAACCAATTAGGGACTTAATTGAAGAAATTTGAAACCAAGGACCAAAATAAAAAACATGCGTAAATAGAGGGGTTGTAATTAAACCGAATCAGGGGCCAAATTGAAGAAATTAAAAGTTTATTGATTAATTAAAGGTCAAATTGCATAAATTAAAGACCAAGGACTAAAATGAAAAAAGCGGCCAACTTTAGGGCCGCTGTCTGATTTTTGGCAGGGATGCAATTGCATTGATTTTTAATTCAAAATTGCAATTTAGAACTTAATTGAACAAATTACAAATTGAAGACTGATTTAGACTTTGATATAAGCTTGGTGTTGTTTTCATTTAAATGAAACGGCGCGTTTTGGCTAAAATAGCATCGTTTCATACACTGTTAAAAAAAAAAAGCTCAAAACGGTGCTGTTTTGAACAGCACTGTAGCCTTTCTTCTATTCCCCTGGACGCGCAGAAAACATGGGAAGAAGAAAGTTTTGTTCCCCTGTTTTCACTTCCCCTATTTTCACTGACTTTTCTTACTCTAAAAAGCTCAAAAAGACGTCGACCAAGGACACCTACTTACTAAGCTGACTCATGGCCTCCCACGTGTTGGAGAAATGGAGGAGACATGCTTCCTCGGGCAGTCGTGGGGTGGTTCCAGAGTGGCCGCCCTGTCCATATGGCTCCCTTGTTTTTTCCTATAAATACAAGGGAGACGAAGAGAGTAGAAGTGAGAGCAGAGAGGAGAGAAAACGAAGAGAGAAGAGGGGGGAGAAAGAAAGAAAAAAAACAAAGAGAGGAAGAGAGAAGGAAAACAAAAACAAGAAGAAACAACAGAGAAAAAGGAAGAAGAAAAAAACATAGGAGGAGCTTCCACCAACACCGCCGCCACTGGCCATCACTAACGATCGAGGCTTCTCCAGGTAAACCCTCTGCCCCTCTTGCTTTCGTTTCTTCCCTCACCATGCAGGACGTGCACAGTGCACGTCTTTGCAGGTGAGGTGAAGCTGGTTACTATGTTAATGTACAGTTACTAGCTGATGTGGGCTGGGCTCATCCCAGCCCATGGATTTTGGGCTGAGTCTAGTCCAGCCCAACAATGGTGGGCTAGGTCTGACCAGCAAAAAAATATAAATATTTTTAACATTTTGTGATTTCTCAACGTTTTGTTTTATGCTATTTTGTTTAAATATCGGTCTATATTTTATGTTGTAAAAAATATAAATTCGGTATTAAAATACCCGGTTTTTGTCAACTTAAAGTTTTTTTTGAAAAAATATTTTTGTGCAGACAGCCAAGTGTCTCAAAGCTAAAAAAATCATATTGTGTTTTTCATACACCAAAATAACAATGTTTTAGCATGCATTTTGCCTTTAATAACCAGATTATTAAAGTCAAGAGAACATTTGCCAAAATATCAAAAATAAAAAAAAAATTATTATGTGTTGTTTTAGTATCAGGGATTACAAATTTATACGTAAAATGTATTCCCGATATTAAAAAAATATTTTCTTTTGACAACATAGAACAGTTAAGTTTTTACCCGATAAGATAAGGATCTTCTTACAGAGGAGGATTTTTCTTAAACCGTAGACATACCGACAATTAGAAACCACAACAAGACTTTAGATTTTATTAGACAACAAAACAATGCAGCTTACCTTAGGTAGGGCGTAGTTGGGGTGTTAATACCTTCTCTTTACGTAACCAGTCTCCGTACCCGATCTCTGAGACCAATTAGGGTTCTTAGTGACCAGAATACTAGGTGGCGACTCTCATTTAAATTTTCTACTGATAAGAGATAAGAATTCATTGTCTCTCCACATTTTCCAGGTAGACCTATACATTTTCCTTGAGTGATGGATAATTATCGCGACGCCACACATGTGCGACAATAAGCCATATATTCCAACTAACACAACAAGTCAAACGCACTTTTAAAACACACCCAAATACAATTTAAAATTCAAAAACAAACAACCTCTAAATGGGCATACAGTTTCACCACAACAATGAATAGTAAAAAGTCAAGCCCCTTTTAACTTTAGTCCAAAATAACCGTGTTGACTCAGGTCATTTGTTTTTATAATTTTTTTTAAAAAAATTTAATTGCGTCATTCAACATTAAGTTGATTGATAATTGAGTGTATTATTGTTTTTTGATATGAGTTTTATGGGGTTATTACATTCTTATGACTCGAGTCACAAGTTTTGCGGGTTAGCAAAATTTAATCAGATACCCCCCATGCGTGCATGGAATTGATTAGAAAGCAGTGTGAGCAAATAAATCTATATTCCATGTTCATAAAAACAAATATATACTCATGATAAATTGAAAATAGCAAGACATTAAATGTAAATAAAATAAATTATGCATATAAATATATGCGAGCATGGAGACTAAATGGATTAAAGGGTATTGTATCAGCCGCTACTTAGTTATTTGGTACATGGCTCTGCCTCTTAACTCGAGGAGAGAAAAATCTTCCCGAAGGTCCTGCATCATCAGTGGACCTACATGGATCCATTAGTGGGCCCATTTGAACTAAAGTTAATAAACTTGTCCTAGGCCGGTCATGAGTGGGTTAATTTAAATTCATCCTCATAAATTAAAATAACATTATTTCACTTAGTTTTAAGTTAAAATAATATTGTTTTAAAAAATATTTTTAGATAAAATTAAATTAGATTTTAATCAAGTTATATGTTGATCTACTATGTTAAATGGATAATATTATTTTTTTAAAAGTTAACCTAAATTGAGTTTTGAGTTAACTTATTAAACTAGATCGGGCCAAATCAAGTTTAGTATTTGAAATTGAAGCCCGGGATTTTCTCAAAATCCATTTCCAGTTAATTAGCCCAGAATTTATTTGGATTGTTATTTCTATTTTCTTTGTTAAATAGGCCCAGCTGAAAGGAGTTTGTTGGGCTACATTTGGGAAGCCTGGTTCGGGGCTTATGAAGATGCAGGCCTTTAGTTCATTAGCGTATTAATTAGGGTAAATTGTGTAGTATTATTAAGTATTAACCCAGAACTGAAAGATCATCTAGGTTTATTAATCAATAGATTGAAGAGGAGAAAACTGCCATCATCTAGGGTTATCACTCAGTAGATTGAAGAGGAGAAATCTGCGTTGGATACTGGCTGAAAGAGTATGTTTTCCATGTTCTTTTACTATGCTTTTATTAATTTTCGTTTTCTTTTATTTGGGTTATAATATTGCTTGATTATGCTCTTAATTTCTCATGCTTAATTATTCGAGCTTCTTGCTTATTATTCATCATCATCTGGAACCATATTCAAACGAAGATTAAGGTCAAAATCAATACTGATCAAGCATGAAAAAATTAAACTGTTTCGTCGTAGATTGCTTCAAGGGCCTATAAAATATGTTTCATTAGAAATATATTGCTGACAACATTTTCATAAAAAATAGATATTAGAAAAAAATACTTGGTTAAAATTATAATAACAATGTTTAATGCTGATTAATCTGAAGAAATAAGTACGTACATTAGCCAACCTCTTCATGTATAATAATACACATATATATGAGATCATTATTACGTTAACAATTGGGAATCCATGTAATTGCTGGCAATGATAGTATACTTGAAATCCTTGGTGCCATCAATGACAACTACAATCATTTTAATAATTAAAATACTTGAAAAATGTTAAAATAATGGAAACACAGGAGGGAAAAAAGCAAAAATTGCAGTGCCTCTTTTTCTCCACTGTAGCTAAAGCTATAGCTACAAAAAAGTTATCTTCTACACGCTCCATTATGCAGTTGCAGAGGCTAGTGGATACTAGCTACCATCACAGAACAGATATGCCATAGCTCTGCAAAAGTTCTCCCTCGTGGAAAATTAACTGTAAAGATCAATTTGAGTGATGCTCGATCAAGCTACCTAGCCCACAATTAGACCCCATGTATTCAGAGTTCAATCAACGGCTATCAAAGATCTCACAATCATACAACACTTGAAACAAAAATTTGAAAAAAGGTTTTAATCAGATCGCAGATTAAAAAAATTTCATCTAATTTAAGTTAGATCCGAATTCAGAAAATCATCGAGTTAGTATACTCGACCGGCTGATTGAATATCATAACTTGCCTTGGTGGGTCCTTATAGCAACCACATGTATACAAGGTGCATCCAATTTTTAGCACAACAAAAAAGTAATATCAAAATGCTTAGCTTGTTTCCCACTTTAACCATTGTCGAAGAAAGTCTTCAAGTAAATCCAAAGGATTTATTATACAATAATTATTTCTTTCTATGATGGATTGAATACACCATACAATTTCTTCATTTTGATCATACAATATATATATATAGGTGTATGTACTTGCTTGCAGCTTTGGCTTGCTTGTGTGCATGCGTGCAAAAGCAGCTAGCATATGTTGGATTCCACCACTTATATACCTTGTTTGGCTAGTGCTCAATCACTTAATCATAATAATTAATGTATAATATGATATTAACAATAATATTACTAATTATATATTGATAACAATATGATCATTATAATTGTTCAATCAAAATGCTTCTTCCTTGTGTACTTCAAATCATTGTGTGGGTGTTACATAATCTTTCTATTTCCTTGTGACTCTTTGAGATGAGAATTTTTTTTTCTTATAGTACTACACTCTTTTAAATATATAGACGAATTAATTTATGTTCTTGTATACATTATCTAATCAACAAAAAATAAATTCTTATTAAAGCATTTTTCCTCCTTTTTCAAAGACTATAAATATATATATATAATACTTGGAAATTAAATCAAGGAAGATGTGTAGAAGTGACTAGACGACCTCTTAAAATCAATCTTGAAATTCAGTGTAAATATATTATAATTTTTTTTTAGTGCTGAGAGTACTTTCTTGGCCAACTTGAATTCAAGATAAACCAGTTAAAAGAGTCTAATCAGTATGTTAAAATTTATATATTTTCCTCCTTTTTTATGCAAGAGAGAAAAGAGTTAACAATTTTCAAATCTTAAAACGAATTAAGCATTCTTTGCGATGGTGAAATCATGGCCGACAATGGCATAATCAAAGTATATGTACCTTTTCCTTTAAAGTACATGTGTTCCTAACTTTGACATGGGTGGAGGGATTTTTTTTTCACTTTCCTTTTGCTTTGAACTTAGGTGGAAGCTTACATTTTCAACCACCAATATGATGGCAGACAGGAACACATTTTATGAAACTTCAAATTAAGAATTTATGGGTTTTAAAAATTTCCTGGTGGGGTTATTATGTCTCCAACAGAGGCTCAAAAGATGGCCAAAAAGAAAACAGTGTGCAAGATATTGTGTTACCTAAAGCTAGAATGTATGGGGTTTTAGATGTGTGGATCCTTTTCCAAAGAATTACTTCTCTATGGTAGGAGATGCCAAAGTCTTGAAGACCCGTCGACCTTGATTTGTCATTTTTACCTACCTAGCTAATTCCATTTTTAACCTTAAGATTTTCAAAGATAATAAAATTAGTAGCCCAAGTTGTCCATGGCATGTTCAACATCATCACATGCAATCATGTTAATGTTGTTAAATCTTCTCTAGTTTAATGTTAAATTCCACAAAAATTGATTTATTTAAATTTAGTTAACTCAACTAGTTAATTCACGATTTGATTAATCTATACATAATCTCTGATAAATTAAAACTTGAATTTTTTTTCAAAATAATATTGTTACGACTTTGTTAAAATAACAAATTAAATACTATATAAATTATATCATCGATTGATGTTCAATATACATTTTTTAATTGGATTTTTTTTTCATATCCACTAATTTCTTCAATAAGTTCCATTTTATTGCACAAGAGATAATTAATAATGGATATTTGATAGAATGATCTAGTTGAAAAATGTATGAAACATTATGTTATGGACTTGATTCTTGATGAACCAGCATTAATATAAATAAATCCAGCTGCTCAGATATATTTGCTTGTTGAGAGAATTTGATGAAGCATATACATTATACACCGACAAAAATAGGTTTGTAAATTGAATCATTTATAAAATTTGGTAATTTCTTTATCAAGTACTTTAGTCAGGTCTTGTTATATACATGTCTTTTTTTTTTTTATTGTTGGCATGATGTCTTGCAAAATGTACGTTGTACAATGTCTTGTCAATTCCTAAAATTATATAGAACACATGTACACATCTCCCACCTAAAATGGGGACATTATGTAGAATCAACAATGAACTAAATATTCTGTCAAAATTATTGAAGAAGGAAGAGGGGTGAATTGATTGTTAGAGGCCTTTTAGGCTATGAAATATAAGGATCCACCTCGCCAGAAATTAAAGATGGGGAAATTGATTTTATATTAATCATATTTGAAATCATGATCTTCGTGTGATGAAATTGGACTATCTTGCTTTCATTTCATAATTTAAGTTATTTTTTTGTATGAGCAATTTTTTTAATGTCAAATTAATTTGCTAAGACAACATTATTGAAACAATATGCGAAATTTTCTAAAATTAAATAACAATTAATCTTAATTGTCTTGAAATTTATAATTATACAATGATTATTTCTTTAAGCATTCATTTTCTGAAATAAATTTATTTTCAAGCAGTCTTATCATCAGCACAAGAACTCATATATATAATGACTATTAAATTAATGTAAAAAAATTATAATCTAGCTAGAAACAGAGCGCAATAGCTCTAGGGACAAAGGACCATGTAATTTCTCTCTCATTTTTCTCTACTTTGGACGAAGCTTTTTATAAATGGACAAGAAATAGCCATGGATAGCTAGAGATTGATCATAGGAATAGGCCGGCAGGCTTAATTTGAAATAAAGCTAAAAGACAAGCATTAATCTTAACCCTTCTCACCCTTTTTCATTTCCCTTTCCCTCTCTAACTTTATGTGCGTGTGCATCTTTTTACCCTTTTGTCTCCATTAATTTGCAAAGATTTCAAGAAATTCTCCTCCTCGGCAAACAATTGTTTATAGGAAAGTCTTGCGTATCATCTCAATGCTTAATTTCTATTAGACACTATTCACCACGCACGCACGCATAGTTAATCAATTCTGATCGAGAGGCATATATATCATTGTCATTACTTTTTCTTTTTGAGATTTGAGAAGATTTTATTGCTAGATGGGAAGAAATTGTTCCGAGAAATATATGAAGCAATAGTGTTGTAGATATGGTTATCTTGAGAAAAGAATATCATGGAATATATATTGTTGGTATTTATATATATAGATATACTTGAATTTTTACAAAAACTTATTTACTAAATGATGTGAGACCTTGTGCTTGGTGATTTATCAATCATTAATATTCCATTTCATAATTATTTTTTTTATCATTAAATTTGCTAAAATTCACATTTCATGATTTGAATTACTTTCTTGTATAATAAATACCATACTCATTTAGTAATGGTGAATAAAATCTCAACAAAAAGTTCAATATTCTTAGTATTATTACTAAATATGATCATCACGCAATCACTCATTGCCAACAAAAGCTGTATTTCTGTATTATTTTTTATCTCTCTTCTCTAGTATTCGTTGATGTGATAACCATTAGCAATAACAGGAACGAGCAATGCTCCCATATGTATATTGTGATGAATAATTGCTATATTCAATGCCAATGCAACCAAAATATATAAAACTAAGAGATAGGTTTATATATGATGATAAGACTTGGGGGCCAGCTTATGACAGGTCTGGGATAGGTAAGTTTTTGTTTTCCAACTAGTCTGTAGGCACTCTTTCTAGCTTATAAATATTGACAAAAATCTTATCACAATATATATGGCTTTTATATGTCATCCGAAAATTTTCTTTAATTTAATTTGACATATCATAGATGGACCCATTGATTCATCCAGTCCTTTGATAATTAACTGTTGCTGTTCAGGCATTTGATAATAGCAATGCAATTGTAGGACCACAACATTTAAAACCATGCCTGTGAATTGTAGCAATCAACACTAAAAGCATAGCATGTGATTGATCAATCTTTCTTGATCCCAGGTATGAACAGAACCTCTCGATCTGTATTGTTCACTCTAGCAAGCAGCAAACTAGTTAATGCATGCTCCATGCATCATGACTATACATAACCTTTTCCTGCAAAATTTAACAGCACACATGCATGAACAAGCGTGAAAAAAGGTATACCGGCTCAAATGCTCCATCATGGATGTATGTATGCATTGGGAATGGTGGTTCTTGCACCATTTTATATATGCAATTAATTAAAAATTGAACAACTATGGAATTGATACTTCAAATCTATAT
>Ga0325400_1005131_pt1 | contig 12268 bp, 9 predicted proteins | sample PopdelMetagenome_2_FD_205662 | JGI IMG/M metagenome (GOLD analysis project Ga0325400, IMG submission 205662) | Populus deltoides microbial communities from Bellville, Georgia, United States - Xylem-PdKOR-R1 | ecosystem: Host-associated > Plants > Phyllosphere > Stem > Wood/Secondary xylem...
TATAGTGACTCTGTTTTCGCTGCCGATTTATGGATCAGGAGTGACATAGCGTTTTTTACAATTCCATGCGTCGACCGTGACTCTTCTTTTGCTATTGATTTGATGAGTCGGTCCAGAATTCATTGACGCTGTCGATTCCATGCGGTAGCTGTGACTCAGTATTCATTGACGATTTCAAGGTCTACAGTTACTCTGTTTTCCGCGGCGATTTTTGGATCAGCCGTGACATAGCGTTTTTGACAATTCCGTGCATCAGTCGTGACTCTATTTTTGCTATCGATTTGATGCGGCTGTCGTGAATTCATTGACGTTGTCGATTACATACGTCAGCTGTCACTAAATATTCATTGACGATTTCAAGGCCTAAAGTGACTCTATTTTCGCTGTCGATTTATGGATCAGCAGTGACATAACGTTTTTGACAATTCCATACATCGGCCATGACTATTTTTTGCTATAGATTTGATGCGTCTGTCGTGATTTCAGTGACGCTGTCGATTCCATACAGCAGCAGTCACTCAATATTCGTTAATGATTTGAAGGTCTACAGTGACTATTTTTTTCGCTGACAATTTATGGATCAGCTGTGACATAATGTTTTTGACAATTGCATGTGTTAGCCATAACTCTATTTTTACTATTTATTTGATGCTTCGTTTGTGAATTCAGTGACGCTATCGATTCCACACTGCAGTTGTGACTCAGTATTCATTGACGATTTCAAGGTCTACAGTTACTCTGTTTTCCGCGGCGATTTTTGGATCAGCCGTGACATAGCATTTTTGACAATTCCGTGCTTCAGTCGTGACTCTATTTTTGCTATCGATTTGATGCGGCTGTCGTGAATTCATTGACGTTGTCGATTACATACGTCAGCTGTCACTAAATATTCATTGACGATTTCAAGGCCTAAAGTGACTCTATTTTCGCTGTCGATTTATGGATCAGCAGTGACATAACGTTTTTGACAATTCCATACATCGGCCATGACTATTTTTTGCTATAGATTTGATGCGTCTGTCGTGATTTCAGTGACGCTGTCGATTCCATACAGCAGCAGTCACTCAATATTCGTTAATGATTTGAAGGTCTACAGTGACTATTTTTTTCGCTGACAATTTATGGATCAGCTGTGACATAATGTTTTTGACAATTGCATGTGTTAGCCATAACTCTATTTTTACTATTTATTTGATGCTTCGTTTGTGAATTCAGTGACGCTATCGATTCCACACTGCAGTTGTCACTCAGTATTCATTGATGATTTCAAGGTCTACAGTGACTCTATTTTCACTGCCGATTTAGGGTTCAGTAGTGACATAGCGTTTTTGGCAATTCCATGCGTCAGCATGACTCTATTTTTGCTATCGATTTGATGCGCCGTTCATGAATTCAGTGACGCTGTCGATTCCAAACGGCAAATGTCACTCAGTATTCATTGATGATTCCAAGGTCTACAGTTACTCTGTTTTCGACGGCGATTTATGGATCAGCCATGACCTAGTGTTTTTGATAATTCAATGCGTCAGCCATAACTCTATTTTTGCTATCGATTTGATGCATAGGTCCTGAATTCATTGACACTGTCGATTCCATGCAGTAGCTATCACTCAGTATTCATTGACGATTTCAAGGTCTACTATTACTCTGTTTTGGCCGCCGATTTATGGATCAGTCGTGAAATAGTGTTTTTGACAATTCCATGCGTCAGCTGTGACTCTATTTTTGCTATTGATTTGATGCATCGTTCATGAATTCGGCGACGCTATCAATTCCATACATCATCTGTCACTCACTATTCATTGTTGATTTCAAGGTCTACAGTGACTCTGTTTTCGTTGACGATTTATGGATAACCACTGACATAACATTTTTGACGATTCCATGCGTCAGCCATGACTCAATTTTTGCTATCAATTTGATGTGTTTGTCGTGAATTCTGTGATGATGTCGATTACATACGTCGGTGTCAATCTCTATTCATTGACGATTTCAAGGTCTATAATGACTCTGTTTTCACTATCGATTTTTGGATCAGCAGTGACATAACGTTTTTGACAATTCCATGTGTTGGCCATGACTCTATTTTTGCTATCGATTTGATGTGTCGGTCGTGAATTCATTGATGCTATCGATTCCATGCGGCAGCTGTCACTCAATATTCATTGACGATTTCAATGTCTATTGTTACTCTGTTTTGGCCGGCGATTTATGGATCAGCCGTGACATAATGTTTTTGATAATTCCATGCGTCGGCCATGACTCTATTTTTGCTATCAATTTGATGCGTCGTTCGTGAATTCATTGACGCCGTCTATTACATACGTCGGCTGTCACTCACTATTCATTGACGATTTTAAGGTCTATAGTGACTCTGTTTTCGCTGTCGATTTATGGATCAGCAGTGACATAACGTTTTTTACAGTTCCATGCGTCAATCATGACTCTATTTTTGCTATTGATTTGATGGGTCGGTCAAGAATTCATTGATGCTGTCGATTCCATACGGTAGCTGTGACTCAGTATTCATTGACGATTTCAAGGTCTACAGTTACTCTGTTTTCACCAGCGATTTATGGATCAGCCATGACATAGCGTTTTTGACAATTCCATGCGTCAGCCATTACTCTATTTTTGCTATCAAGTCTATGCATCTTTCATGAATTCAGTGACGTTGTCGATTCCATACGGCAAGTGTCACGTATTCAGTGATGATTTCAAGGTCTACAGTTACTCTGTTTTCGCAGCAGATTTATGGATTAGCCGTGACATTGTGTTTTTGACAATTTCATGCGTCATCCATTGCTCTATTTTTGCGATCGATTTGATGTGTCTGTCTTGAATTCATTGACGTTGTCGATTATATACGTCAGCTGTCACTCAATACTCATTGACGATTTTGATTAGTACTTAAAAGTGCATTTTTATCGTGGTTTTATATCATCATTTTGGATTTGAAGTATCAATAACTCCTTAACTAAAACATGTTTTATAATAACATATCTAATAATATAAGATACCTTTAATTTATGGTAAATGTTCATCTTAAATGCAGGCCTATCACATAAATGAAAGGATTGATTGATTAGTTTAAGTACTGAAATTGAACGGACAAAGAGAGGGCCAAACTTAGAAAAGAGATGTTGGTTCAGTCCAAACTAGAACGCTGTTCGGTCATTGGGTCATATCTAGAGTTGTAGATCTTGGATTTAGGTCTGCCTTATATGGCTGGAAAGCTAAGACATAGGCCTACAACTTTCATGGGAGTCCAAGATTTAACAAGACCGTTTTCAAGTCCAAATTGTGGCAACAACAAAAAAGTTTGAATCTGTCTTGCAGCCCAAACACTGTTCAATGTTCAGCCCATATCTCGAGTTCTAGAAGTCCAAATAATCTCAAATGTTTACCCTGGAAAGCTGAGACAATTTCCTAGAACTTTCATGTTTAAGTCTGTTCAAATTATGACGTTATCAATGATGTTTTTGGCAGACAAGAAGATAAGGATTGTCACCAAGTCAAGATATGGCCACCCACTCATCAATTAGTCAACAAATCAAAAGTTCCGAATTTTGGCCTATAAAAGGAGGCATTTGCCATGTATTTAGGCATCTTGGTGTTCAGATCAAGATCATGCTCTTGCTCTCTCTTTATATTTTGTAATGCTTAAGTTTTGCTTATATTAATCTCTTGCTTATGCTTTTCATTTCCTTTCCTTGTTTATTTATGTTTCTCTCTTTCATTATGTTTAGCTAAGTTTATCATGTCAAGGTGAAAAGGTTACACTAATAGTGTAAGAATAAGTATAATATAAACTCAACATGGACCGTAATGTTGGATACTAACATGTTCTATATTTGTTATCTTGTTCACTTTTAATACTTTGCTTGTTAAATAGTTAATCTAGATTTATGTTATATAACACTTGGTACAACAAATACTTGGCACTTTCATAGCTCATACTGTATGGTATAACCGACACCTGTACTGTGAAAGAAACTTGATTTGTTGTTAACATAAGTTATAATCATCAATGCTTGACAACATTTACAAGTATTAGCATTATTCGAATAAGATAACTAATGTAATCATATTAACAATTTATAATCCGATTGGAACCTCCTTTGTGTGTGGTTTCCAGTTGAGTAATAAAAAAAATTTATACTATACTTGTTTGAAATACCATTAGTGGATCTTCTAACCTTTACATTTGTTTTTATCATTGTTTAATTCTCATATTAATCTTCCATCTCAAAGTTCTCTTCAACTTCTTCTTCTTCTACTTTATTATTATTATTATTATTATTTGATCAAATGTAAGAATATTATAGATAAAAAATACACTAGGGACCAGCAATATAAGAAAAAGGGTACAAAGTCCCATGAACAAAACATAAGCAAGACAAGCTTGCTGAACAGAAATTAGAGGGAATAGGCTCCCTTGAACAAACCATAAGCAAGACAAGCTTGCTGAAATATAACAATCAAACGGAATAGACTCCCTTGAACAAGCATCAAAACCATATGGTAAATACATATAACATCCATACAGTATCTCTAGCAAACTAAACAGTCTGGACAGTAGGGAGAGAACCTCACCCAAACCGACAATGCCCCAACAAAGCAGCAGATAGTAGCAGCAGCTTCATGTTATGAGGCCAGTCATCAGTAGACCTTCCCTGCAGAAGAACCAAATGGAACAAGAGCCAGAAATTATGGACAAGGGGAGAGATACTAACCCAAGCACACCCCAAACAATGCCTCGTAGCAGGCAGATCCCTGTTCCAGGCAAACATGAGAGACCATCCGCATATCATCACCAGCAGACCAACCCTGCACCACAACAATGCGCTACGAGGACAGACTCCAACCAACACTCTCCACTGGGGTAGTAGAGCAGTGATAGAGCACACTACATCAGTAGCCCAATCATGAGGGGAGAGATCCTCAACCAAACTGTTGGGATCCATAGCAGCAATCGAGAAAGGCCAGTCGAATCAGACCTGCAGTAGAACCAAAATGAAACAAGAGGCATAGTGTGTGGACAAGGGGAGAGAACCTCACCCAGATCCAAATAATGCCCCATAGCAGGCAAAGGAAGCCTTTGCAGCAAGCCAGTAGCATCCAGGGACCCAACCAGCAAACATAGGTCTGCAAACCAGCATTATAGCAGTACCCTTGCAAACCATATCATATCTAGGACAGAGTCCAGCAAAGCAAGCTGCATAAAGAAAAGCTAGCGGCATAACAAGCGGTCCTAGGACATACAGCCGAGTAACCAATACCAGCCCTAATAGGGCAACATCACAACCCTACTCCAGCAACAAAGATAGAGTAGAAAACCCAACTGCAACTTAAAGAGGCGCAACAGACAACAGGGACAGAGTCCAGCAAATCTCAACATTAAGCTGCAAACTGTCAGCAATAGCAAACCTTTTTGCAGCTACAAGGAGTACAAAATTACATATAGCAGCAACATCACCCACTAGAGGGTTCAAGGTCATAGCCAACAGCCAACCATAGGAGCCAAGAGAACCCCAACAACAAATAATAGACCGCTCAAGACACACGACCAAACAAAACCTAGGACAAGCAGCGGAGCAAGGCAAAGTTGACAGTCCCAAAGGTAACAAGCAGAAGCAACGTATGCTATGAACTAGCTAACTAGATGGCTATCTGATATGAATCACACGTGGAGTACATGTTGAATCACACCTGGAGCTACATGTGAAGTGGACCAAGTCAGGTTAGGAGGATTATTTCAGTAATTGAGAGTAAGGTGTCTGTTGCACTAGAATCGGTCAAATAAATAAAAGGCTGTTAGTGGGTGCTCCATGTCTTCAGAGCTATTCTGTTAGGAGCCAATCTATTAGGATTTCCTGTTTTATTGCTATTTTCGTGCTTTGTCAGTTGTAATGTTGCTGGCCTATTTAGGCGCAAAGAAGAGGAATAAGGGGATGAATCAAGCATTTAAACATTCTTTTCACTCTGTTATTCTTCTTCTTCTTGTCTTACCAAATTAATTCTATCACTATCAACATGCAGTATACACAGAGACAGCAAGCGAAGCAAAGGCTACCAACTACTATCAGTAGGAACAGTAGATGAGGGAACCAGACCCAACATCCCAATACAGGGTTCACACCACTAAAAGACTGTAACCAATTATGCTTTCCCTAGGCTCAGTAAACAGGCATCATTGACAGCAAAAACACAGGCCAGAAAGCAACAACAGCAAACGGTGTCGCAGAGGGAGACAGAGCAACGAACCAACAAAAATACTGGATACAGGACAAATCATGAGGGAAGAACCCCATGATGATGTAGAGGGAGATGGAATACCCTAAAAATCCAGCGGAATATATATTATGAAGTAGGAGAGGCAGGAGCTGGCCTACCCCTGCCAGATCGAAGAAAAGCACAACGCTGAACAATACCTGAACAATGGGGACACTCATCAAATTGACCCTCTCCAAGGCAGCAGATCAACCCCAGCAAGCTTGGTGAGTCATCGAGCACGACAGAGGGAGGAGTCACAGATGAACCAGCAAAATCCCCATCATCGGAAGCTTCTAGCTAGGAACCCATTAGGGTTTCGGACAAGATCCATCGCATGCTTACTGGTTGCTGGAACAGAGGCGCCGATGTTGGACTGGCCATAGGAGGCGTGAAGAAAGAATCTCTCAGAGCTTAGCAGCAGGTTCGGGAAGAGAAACTTCAAGGGAAGGAGAGCATCTCTCTCTAGCTGCTGACTACACTTTATTATTATTATTATTATTATTATTATTAGTATTAGTATTACTATTATTATTGTTGTTATTTTGTTACTGTTATTTATAATTTATACAATTAACCTTCATGTGGTTCGACCCTAGTCTTGTCGGGTTATTTATTATTTCGACACTTCTACACTTGGGAAAAGACATCAATCTTTTGGTCATGTCAAATTTTTGGCGCCGTTGCCGGGGAGGTTATTTCTTGTACAAATTATACTATTTGTTTTATTTTCTCTTTTCACTTTTCATGTATCTAACTTTGTTTCTTTTGTTTTGTTTCCTTTTTTTTTGTTTTCTTTTCTTCCTTTTATTCTCTTCCTACACGTGCATGAGAGTTTGGTCACGTACATTAAGTGTAACAACCCCGATTTTCCACATCCTTTTTCGCTATACATTGGAAATTTTTAGGTTATTTTTTTTTAATATATACCGGTTCCACCAAATTTCTATCAAAATTTCGGCAGAGTCTCCCCTATACTAGGAGGTCCTAAGTTATCGACAAAACCATATTACACTTTCAATTTTAATTCACATCCTGATCCAATCATCCTGGATTTCAACCCAACTCAACATCATCAACACAGCACATGTTATTCAATATCGTCATATAATGTAATTCAAGTTAAAGATTCGATTTCCAACTCTAAACATGCATGGTTAAATAGGTACTTAAATTTACAAACATTAGATTAAAGTCATACATTCAAATTTACAAATTAATATTACATTTCAAGTTTTAGGAGATAAGACTCTTAATTCACAAATAATTACATGGTCAAAAGCAAAAGGTAACTAAACCAATATCATTCCGGATGCGACCTTGATGGACCTGAAAATAGAAATTGACGTGTACACATAAATATAAAAAAGTAGTAACAAACAATAACAATGATAGGCAATAACCTTAATAGAATTTCTTTTGAGACATAAAATTAGGTATAAACCTCTTTTACAAGCACTTTCAATCTATTACCAATATCCATCTAATATCGTTTTCCATTTGTTGAGAATAATTTCATATTGGAAATTTCAACACAACTCAACGATTTTCGAACACCATCTCTTTATAAATCAATTCTCAATTATACCCAAACATTTATCTCTTGGTATCATTAGCTTATCTCATTCCTTTAGAATAACTAATCAATATTTTCCCTTTTATTTTCTAGAAAGTAATTGCCGACACTAATAAATCTCATTAGTATCATGAGTCTTTTAATATTGGGCTAGACTAATCACTAACATTCACTTACTGATATTAACACAACCGATTAGTATCATTAACTATTCATATCTAGAGTATTAAATCTTATTCATATCTGATTTACCATCAAAGTTGCCGATGTCAAGAACCCTTGACATTATTAGCCTCCTTACCTGGAGTAGCTAATCACACCAGAAATGGTTGCCGATACCAATGTGACCCGTTGATATCATTAGCTATTCTTGACCTAGAATAGTTAATAAACTTATCTTTTTCACTAAACCAGGAGTAACCGTGCCGATGTTAGTAATCTTTACTAACATCATTAGTCACCCAATTGCTCGGGATCGACTAATCAATTTAAGAAATGCCGGCACCAATGAAACCTCATTGATACCATTAGTTATCCCAATCCGGATAGCTAATCAATGTCACCCTAAATGCCGGTACCAATGAAACCTCATTGATACCATTAGCTATCCAAACCCGGATAGCTAATCAATGTCACCCTAAATGCCGGTACCAATGAAACCTTATTGATACCATTAGCTATCCAACCTCATTAATCCCCTTTCTTTCTTTCTTTCTTTCTTCTTCTTCTTCTTCTTCTTCATCATCTTTTCTTTCTTCCCTTTTCTTTTAACATCATATGCATTATAATAACTGTTGCTAAGTATCATTCACACACAACTTAGTTATCGACACTACGACCATAATAACATAATTAATTTGATACATAACAACGCATGCAAGTCACCCCTATTCGTTCAAACATTATCCTAACTAATAGAGGTATAGCGTTGCACATAAGGTACTCTCACTCATTTCAATATCATCGAAGTAATAAAACAATAAATTCTGAAATTTATCAATAAGTTTACGCAACTTAAAAAAACAAGGTGTGATACACCTGCTTCCTTCACATAAATTATTTAAACACATACACATCATCAGTATACATATATAAATCGAGCATTAATAATTTAATCATAATATACCATTAATTTATCACCCTAAAGTCGGTATACCTCATTTTTATTATTACACATATAACTCGACAGTCAGTACAATAACGCCACTAACTCTATTCAAGCCAGCTAGCCACTATATTTTCCTCGACATAAACATTCACAATTACACAAGCACAAGTACATTTATAGAAAATACCATTTATTTAACTCTAACAAGTATTGTAAAAAATAAAAGTTTGAGGTGTAAGACACCTACCTACTGCTTGAACTCGCGCAAAAGTCCCATGCTATCGAACAGATTATGCTATCTCTCTTGTATCATTAAAGATACGTATCAAATGTGGCTCCTTCATAATTGAAAATTCCATTCTAAAATTCATTTAAATTTAAAATCGCATGACACATGCATTCGTATATTTATTTATTTATTTTCTTTCCTTTCATGACTTGTCTTTCCAAGCTGAATATCTTTAAACATGGCCTAACAATTTTATTTTGTTTTATTTTTGTCTACTCAACCCTTCATGTACAGACTTAGTAACTTCACATCCTTACATTTATTCATACCATTGAAGTTAATTCATTTTCCTTACCAAACCAATTCTTGGCTGAATGACCTTATTTTTTATTTATTTATTTTCATGATGAGTTTTTCAATTCTTTTTCATAAGTTCACTTTACTTCATCTTAAGTAAATTTAACAACATATTTTTCATCATAATTCCATGCACGTCTTAATTTAACCTTTTTCTCCCCTTTTATTATCCATTTGGACAACCTTAAAAATCCACAAAAAATGAAATTTTCCTCACATTAATCTATTATTTCAAACATAACACAATTCATTTGGCATTCAACAAACCACAATCCCATAAAAATCCCCATAATATTAGGTCGAATAAACTCAAGTTCAAGATTTTCATTTTTGGTTGAATTCCATATTATGATGAGAATTTGGATCCTTTTAAAATTCTTCCCATTGACACTCTACCTAATTTTCTTTATACACATAAATACATCCATACCTAATTTACATAGAAAATGAATCAAAGTCTTATCTCCTTATTTCTTCTTCATTTGGCCGAATGCCTTTATTCATGGCGAGGGATGATTCCCTTTTTAATTATTCCAGATAAACATTTGCCCATTCATTTTATATCTATTATAACCTCGTTCAACTCAAATTCCATAGCAATTAAAACAATTACGATCACCCTCTCATTTATATGTCTAGGCCGAATCTTTGCATTAAATAGAGGATACAATTTTCTTCAAGTTTTCTTTCAATTATCACTAGACCCAATCCTTTTTAATGCCTAAAAACATATATCCATTAAATCAACAAACTTAATGTCCTCAAAACTTCCCTAACACATTTTACAACATAATTAATTTATAACAACACTAATAACAAGAACATATTTTACCATTACACCTTACATAAACCCAACACCCACACAATTCTAATTACATCAAAACATGTAATTAAATCAAGCTTCCTAAATGTTTACTAAGACTAGCAATAGATTCAAAAAGCGATAAGTCATCCAACTCTAATTATTTCTTTGAACCCAATGGTCAGAATGTAGATAATTGGGTTGTGCACAATATATCTCAAACTCAGAATGATCCAACGGTTTGATCTCCATAGATTTGCATAACACCGAACTGACCTGAAAATGGACGAGCTACTGTTCAACATGAACGACGCCTTGCTGGAGAGTGCGTTTTCATTCTCCACCGTCCAGAAGTAAGGCAAAATCTAGGCGCACCACATATCCAAAAATAAGCATGATCCAACGGTGGAAGAGAGAAAGATCGGTCGGCGACCAAAACTGCTCTGCAGGTGAATTTCCTTTTGTTTTCCAGGAAACGTCCAATGATGATTTCTATCAAACAGATTATGTGCCTTCAAATCCCTCCGGTCAGTTAGTAGAGGAGTGTGAGAAGAACAACATACCCAAAACTAAACATGATCCAACGGTGGATTCTAGAGATATGGCTACCGGAGCATTATTGGTTCTTCCCAATTCTGCATCTCTCTCTTGCCGAATTCTCTATTGTCTCTCACACACTTCCTTCTTTTTTTTTTAAACTATTGGCCTTTTGCTGTTTTAAAGGCACGCTTTCCCCTAATTACATTTATGTCCCTCATTTATATATTTATGTATTTTATTTTATTTTTCATGTAAACTATTACTTGATCTTGGAGCTAGTGTGAATTTACTTCCATATTCAGTTTTTCAAAGTCTCAATCTAGGTGAGTTAAAACCAACTTCTGTTAAAGATGTTAGATCATTCTTAGGACATGCTGATTTTTATAGAAGGTTCATCAAAGATTTTAGTGTAATATCTAAGCCCTTGAGTAACCTTTTAACAAAGGATAATATTTTTGAATGGACTAAACATTGTGAAGAAGCCTTTGTTAAACTTAAAAACTTACTTACTTCTGCTCCTATCATTCAACCTCTTGATTGGTCATTACCTTTTGAAATAATGTGTGATGCTAGTGATTATGCCGTGGGTGCTGTCTTATGACAAAGAAAAGATAAGAAACCTTATGTGATTTACTATGCAAGTAAAACTTTAAATAGTGCTCAAATGAATTACACCACCACTGAAAAAGAATTACTTACAGTAGTATTTGCATGTGAAAAATTCAGGTCTTATCTTGTTGGCTCACCTGTGGTTGTTTTTAGTGATCATGCAGCATTGAAATATCTTCTTTCTAAGAAAGATTCTAAGGCTAGATTGGTTCGGTGAATTTTGTTACTTCAAGAATTTGATATCACAATCAAAGACAAAAAAGACACCGAAAATGTTGTCGCAGATCATTTGTCAAGATTGACAACACATTCGAGAACTGACATCACACCAATCAATGACTACTTTCCTGATGAATCTTTATTTTATGTCTCTACAATGCCTTGGTATGCTAATATTGTTAATTTTCTTGTTTCAGGACAATTGCTGGCTCATTGGAGTACCCAAGACAAAAGAAAGTTCTTGAACGAAGTAAGGAACTTTTATTGGGATGACCCTTATTTATTCAAATATTGTCCTGATCAAATATTTCGAAGATGCATTCCTGACAATGAGGTAAGTAATGTCATTAAATTTTGCCATTTTGAGGCATGTGGGGGTCATTTCTCATCAAGAAAGACCACTGCAAAAATCTTACAAAGTGGATTTTACTGGCCCACTATGTTCAAGGACTCACATGCATTCTGCAAGACTTGTGAAAATTGTCAAAAGTTGGGATCTATTTCAAAATGTCATATGATGCCTTTAAATCCTATTCTTGTCATTGAGATCTTTGA
>Ga0325400_1005132_pt1 | contig 12268 bp, 7 predicted proteins | sample PopdelMetagenome_2_FD_205662 | JGI IMG/M metagenome (GOLD analysis project Ga0325400, IMG submission 205662) | Populus deltoides microbial communities from Bellville, Georgia, United States - Xylem-PdKOR-R1 | ecosystem: Host-associated > Plants > Phyllosphere > Stem > Wood/Secondary xylem...
AGAAGAGGAGGATAATATCTTGATATTTTATTTATTAACTTAAATTTGATGAGGTGAATTGATTAGATGAAGGGTTTTGAAGTTTGCGGAATAGCAAATCATGACGTCTAATTTTGTCAGTGCAACTAGCAAGGTCCCCTGCTGCTTGGTGATAAATCCAGTAGGCCAGCTATGAGTCAGACAATAGGGTCACATTCGAGCCGCTAGCAGAACTCCATGTGTAGTAGCATGCTTGTTTTCAGTGGAAGAACTCGAGAGGCAAGCATGGACAACCAACAGAATATGTCCAATGTTGTGCAAATCAATGCCACTTAGCCAGTTCGATCGAAGGTTTTATCGTATGCTTACAAAACAATGTTCAAACTTCGAGTTGAATCTCAATGATTAGACCTCCTAGTCAAGAAGGAAAGGAGGCCAAATGCAATTCATCGACATCCTTGTTTTCTTTCTTTTTACTCTTCTCTGTGATTCTGAACTGCCCTCATTGGGTAGTCCGTGCAAGATCTCAGATGATATAATTGAGATATATCATGGAGCATGGAATCAATTTAATTAAAAGGAAAAAAATATTACACATTAAAGATCCCAATCAAAAGAATTAGGAAATATAAAATATTTTCTTATTATAATTTATCTTGATTTGTTTTCTTCTTATATGTAAAAAATCTAAACCCAACCATCGATGATGTCTTGTTATCATTTTTATCTTTTTTCTTTGATTGTTTATTTGGTAAAAAATAATTTTTTAAAGTAATTTTTACAGAAAATAAATTATTGAAAAGTGAGTTATTTTTTTATGTTCGATAATATAATAAAAAATAAGTTGGAAAACACTTTCTAGCATCTGGCTATGTCATGAAAAATAAGTTGAGAAATAACTTAAAACTAAATATATAGCAATCATAAGATTGAATATCAAATTTGATATAACTAATAAATAATAGAATATTTTTGATTTTTTAACAACTTCTGAAAGATATATTCTCCAAAAAAATAAAAATAAAACTTTTTTTTATTTACTGAAAAGTGTTTATGTTAATCAATTTTTCTAATAATAAATAAATATAAAAAATTTTAGAAAGTAATTTTTTTTAAACTAATTTCTATAAAATGAACGGTACTGAGTAAACATCTCATTCTTTTTTTCATGTTTTTTTTTCTCAAATAAATATCCCATTTCAATTGTTAAGAGATGTTTTTTTTTTTTGTATTTATTTGATATTTTAGTACTTTTAAAGCATATTAGCTTTTAGTGCAAAAGTAGTGTATGGTTAATAATTATTTTGCTTTTTAATCAAAGCAGATGTCACTGTAACAAATCACACACATACTATGGATGCCAATGTCTTCCATAATACAATTTAAATTTTTTTTTCTTTATTATTGATTACATTGAAAATTTTTTATTGAAATTGTCCGTGTGTATTTAATTAAAAAAATATTTTTTTAATATAATATATATAAAAAAAACATTTTAAAAAGGAAAGCTACAATTACAATAATACAAACCAGCTTTTAATTCTACAAACGAGACTCCATAGCCCACTATCATTAAGCCCACGAATCTTCAGCAGTTTCTAGCCTAAATGGCAGGAACCAGGCATTTACTTTACAGATAATTTGTACATCAGATCCTTGCAAGGAAACATGGTGTCCTAAGAACAGTGTTGTTATTCCATTCCTTTCCGATTTGGTCCTTTGGCCTTAAGGAAGCGTTTTAAATGTTACATTTGGAGTGGATGATTGCCCAATACCCCAACCACCCTCGCCGCGGCCACTACAGACTCCATATACCTCAATTCTGCTATTGCCATGGTTCAGTAAGAAGGATCAATTGTTAACCACGGGGCAAAAAAAAAAATAAAGAAAAAAGGATGATGTGATTTTGATTTTCAAGCATGCATATGGCTCAGGAAGGAAGCAAATGTTTTTGTGGCGGGTGGCTGGAGTTTCAGGAAAACCATGATGATGATACATTCCAGAATATAGCGGCAGGCATCCACAAACAACACAACATATCAACATCATTTACCACAAAGCAACTTAACTCACCTTTCCATTGGCAAGGAAACAGAACCATGTGTCAAAGCCATTGACATTATTAATTTACCTAGCAGCTTGTACGAAACTAGGAAATGGTGTAAAAACCTATCAATCAAGGAATGTATATACACAAAAGGCCAGTGCAATATGATATTCCACGTAAATCAACCAATCAAATCAGCTGAAAACAACATATAACTTCAATGTATGAATCCACCCTGCTGTGGCAAGGTTACCCATTCATCAGTTTATCTAGCACCGTATTCAAGTCAACAGACTGCCCATTCTCCGTCAATTTTCTCACTGTTGCTCTCACCAAGTCTCTACGAAATCCCATCGTAGCAACCTTGTCAACAACATCATCAACTGGTATCCTGTTTCCACTCCCACCAGAACCTGATCCTGAGCCAGCATCCACATTAGAGGCAGATGGTATAGCATTCGGCAGTAGACGGGCAGTCGGTAATTGTTTGTAAATGCTTTCACCAGCCAGGACCGGAGGAGATGGTATGGGTTGCGATGGTTTTATAGATGAACTTCCACTGTTGCATGGAGAAGCACCATAATGGTAAGAGTCCATAATGTTTGTTTTCGCATGTTCTGGCAAACTTGCAAGAGTAGACTCTACATAATGCCTGTTTGGGGGTTGAGGATAGATCTGCTGGGTAGAACCCACATTATACTGTTGGGGAGGTGGAGACCTGCCAGGTGGCTGAGAGATGCTATGAGGTGGTGAATAAGGAACTTCAGTATGAAGGCTTGATGGATAATGGGCTTGAAGATTAACCATACTGGAATCTGGGTGCACTTGAGGCAGTTGGGGTAACTGCGAATTTTGGGGAAAATGAGGCATTGGTTGATAAGGTTGGTGATTATAGGGTATTGGTTGCAACTGTTGAGCTGGAGGAACCTGGTATTGCTGATATGTGCTATCTGGAGTAGGAACTACCAGTGCATTGTAAGGTTCTTGCTTTGGAACAGAGGGGGCGGTTGTCTGGTTCTGGAGGAGATGGGTGGGAAACTGTGGTGCTGTTGCAACAGGTGTTGCTGGAGCTGTTGCTCGAGGATGAATCTGCGGAAGTATGTTTGTAACACTAGAAGCAGGAGAAAGAAGCTGTGGACTAGCACCTGGAACAGGAAGCAGCTGATGGGATTGCTGAGAGACTGATGAAGGTGCTTCATATGCTTGACCAGTGACATTTTGCTTTTCCACTTGCTGGTTATTTTTGGACATTTGAAGCTTTGCCAGTTGGAGCTGAGCCTCTGCTATCTCTTGTTTATCTCTCAAATCTTGGACACCACCTTGAACCTGCAATAATTTGCCATGTTAAGAAGCATTACAAGTGCATCCCTCAAACGAGTAGTTGGTGGTATTGCTACATTGTTTCTGTGGACCTCTCTCTGTTATAGCCATATTTCTGCAGAGAGATCTAGAGAAAAATTGTAAATAATATTGGCAACAAGGCTACCTTCAGCAATAACTTCCCTTTCCCACGGAAGAATAATGAATAATATTTTGTGCTGGAAATAAATCAGAAAAAAATTGCCAACTGTTCATTCAACAGTAACCGATGTATATATGCAATCTCTTCAGGCACAAGGACCACGTATGTGCTTCATGAAAATATATGATAGTTATATTTTGGACCTGTGGTGCTTCTGCATGGCATCTACAACAAAATGGAAAACTCACCCAAAAACAGAGAGCTAAACGAATTCAATTAAAATCATATCTCAAACAGACAAGTAATTTGGGAGTGCAAATTCTAAAGGATTGTTATGTTAAAGAAAAAAGAAAAAAAAAGGTGATTGTCTATGTGCAGAAAATATGGAAACGAAAGGGCCTTAGCCATCTAAGATTTTTTCTAACAAGACTTGTTGCCCAACTGGAGGATCAAGAACAGCAAAAAATTGTGACAGCCTGGATATACATGAATAAACCACATCTCAAACTGAAAAGCACTCTTGTATATGCATACAAAGCTCATGCATGTTCTTATAAATCATGTTCACTTTCCCTCAATGTAAAGACAAAAGGCGACCGCCAAAAACTAATTTCCAGAGTAGCTAGGGATGAACCAAATCTTTTTTTAAGAGTAAGCTAATAGCTCACTCAACTGTAGAAGCCACTGAACAAACTGCGTAACCGGTTGTCCTAGTAGAAACATTGACTCTGCTACCACCTATAGGGGAGAAGAGGACCAAGACTAGAGTTTCTCAAACAAGGATGCACCAGGAAAAAAAAACCCTTCACTATTAACCAATTATGAATTCCAAACTCATTGTAGTTATCAACAATCTCGCTGTTGCATGTGAGCCACCATAATATTAAGCTTACTGCTTCTCAAATGAAATCACTTTAAACAACCCAAGTGTAGCATCACCATAGAAAGGCACCTAACTCCATTTCTAAAACATAAAAAAAACCATGGGAGCACACAACTTGCTATACTAAGAGGATACCAACTATATAAGCCAACACGTATCAATGAAAGCATCAAGTTCTACTCCCACTTATTTGGGAGCTGAACACTAGAGTTTCCTTGGCTTTGCATGTGCAAGGGTCATTTTAACACATGGAAAGACATCAACTTGAAACTAGAACCTAAGCTCAGGGGTCATGGGTACTTTTCATTTATATGGGCACTTAGCAAGTGACTTCTCATTAATATGAGGTACCATAACACACCTAATCTACCAAGAAAGATCTAAATTCTCTGCTATGAACTTAAGAGAAGGTTTAGGATTTAAGCTGACATGATAGGCATCTAAGAGTATTAGCATCCCAATCAAATAGGTATGTCTCTAGGCATATTATGGTGTGTTCCAAACCTTAATGAATCAAGAAAGAGAGCTACAAAGAAGTCCTCATCTTGACAATAGACGTGTGCTGTACTTGCACGAGAAAGATGGGCATTTGGTTGTTCAGGAATTCCAATAGATCAAATAAGAATAATGGTGCATATCTAAGTAAGACAATGGTCAAGGTACATCATAACTGGCAGTAAAACAAGGATTAACAAAAGGGAAAACCAGGAAACAATATAACAAAAGAGTTGAAAGCAATGACTAATTCACCATACAACCCTGAGGAAGAAGCAGAATTAAAATTAGAAAGTAGAACACCCTATTAATACCAGTCAAATTACATAAAAGCTTTTTCACAAAGAAAAAAAAAAAAACCAAATCCCCAATCTCGCAAAGACCTAACTAACTGCAAAGAACAAGGACACGTTCATCCAAATCTTTCATACATCATCTGCCATTGCTTTATGAACCTCAAGCAACACATATTTAAGAACAAGTTATTTATTAAGTTTAACACATTTAAATTGCCAAAATCATTATTGAGGATTTGACAAGAGGTATGTTTGAGAACCTGTGACTTTAAGGAGTCTAATGTCATAACTGAAGCCTGTATAAAATGATTTATTGAAGACTGCCCATTTTTCCCAACTCCTAAGCTTATAGAAGTTGATCAACTTTTCGTTTTCTTGCCCCTACCAAGCCTCCCGATTTCATTTAATGTTAGCCTAAAGCATCAGAATCGTGCTCTGAGATTGAACATCAAAGTTAATAAAAACTTTTAAGAAGATAAAAGTACCTCCACAAGAATATTCTTCATTTCCCTTAGCTTCCCATCAGTTTTCCCTTGATTCAATTCCAATAATTCCTTTATATCATCAACAACATCTTCTATTTGGTGCGTTTTACTTTCCAATTGAGACACTCTAGCGCTGAGACACTCCACAGAGTGTAGCAATATGTCAACATGCTCCTTCATCTTTCTATCGATCTCAGAAATCAATGCTGCATTGCTGGAAGCCCCAACTTTCTCGGCAGAGAATTTTGCAGAATCGATGCAATCCATGGAACTCCAACCCTGTAGGTTATCACCCAAAAAGCAATTAATCAATCTACAATTAGCAATTCAATATGCATTGTACTAAAGGAACATATTTCAGCATGCTATCTCCGCAAAAATACGGGCAGCAGGCTTATATCATAGTCCAACAAAAACAAAGTGGTAAAAATACAAGCAACAGGCTTGATCACAAAAGCATCACCTTTTTCTCATAAATATAACCTTGCCAGATGATAATTTCGACATATAGTTCAATACCAATACAAACTAAGCTATATTCAGGTAAGCCCAAAATACCAAATTCAACTTGCTACTAAAAACAACATAAAGTTGGGTACTTTTGTCAAATTTTCGACAAGGCATAAACAAACCAACCAAAGGTTCATCGTATACTCATCTTATATCTCATAATCTCAATGAATTTGGAATCATATTTCCCAATATTTTCCCAGAAACCGAACAAAACATGGATAATCTCAACTAATGATAAAAAGAGAGAAACGGTACCGTAAGGCTGGTTCCATCAAGATCTTTGTTGTGGGATTGTGAAAGAGAGCGAACAGTGTCGAATTCGAAGCCATGATCCCCATCTTGTACTTCTTGTTTATCATCATCGCCCATGAAATTGAGGGACTGGGATTGGGAAAGTTCGGTGATTTGCTTATCCATGTACTTGGAAGTATCCATCTTTTTCATGTTTTCTTCTAGCCAAAACAGAGAGAAAGAAATATCCAACAGAAGAATTATGGGAATCTAGTGAAGCTTGTGTTTGCACTTTGCAGCAGTCCTCTGTCTTGTGTCGCTGTTGTGATGTTTTTTTTTTTTTAACCTTATTTATTCGATGAAAAATAATTTTTTTAAAAAATGTATATTTTAGAAAAATAAATTTCAGAAAAATAAATAACTTTTTAATATTTAACAGTATAATAAAAAATAAGTTAAAAAATATTTTTTATTATTTGATTATATCATAGAAAATGAGTTGGAAAATAACTTATTAATGTTTTATTTTTTTAAAATTTATTAAAATAATGAGAAACAAATCTTACAAATTAAAAAGTTCAATAAAAATAAAATTGAAAAAAATATAATTTCATAAATTATCTCAAATAAAATAAATAATAATCAAAATAATAGAAATCAAATCTAAAAAATAAAAAAATTGAAAGATAAAGAAATTATAATAATAATAATTAACCTTTCATAAATTATTCCAAATAAAATAAATAACAATCAAAAGAATAATGACTAAATTTGATAGATAAAAAATTTGAATTAAAAAATAATAAAAGAAAAGAAAATAACAAATAAGGATCAAAATTAATATAAAAATTAAATTATAAGGGATGAAATTAAAAAATAAATATTCAAAATAAAATATATATATACCGACCAAAAATTTAAAAACTAAATTTGATATAATTAATAAATAATAGTTATTTTTAAATTTTTAATAATTAAGTTAAAAGGTCCTAAAGAAATACAATTACAAGCCCAACCAAATTATAGATTACAAAATAAATCCTATGAAAACCCCGTATGGCGAAATATTTTTATGTTAACAATTACAATATGTTATGAAATTGGAATTTTATAGTAAAGGAAAATGACATTATTAAATTTTTTGAATTAAATTTAATTTAGAAGTTTTAATGAGATTTTGAATATTAAAAATTGAACTTCAAATGAAAATCAATCTCTATAAATGCTATAAAAATAAATTAGATGTCAGCTCCTTTGATTTATAATTTCAAAGAGGAAGAATTTAATACCAAAACTAATTTTTCTAAAATACTTATTTAGTTTTTAAATTTTTTTTTGAAGAAATAAGATGAATGTAACGAAAATAATATAAAAAACAAAAAGAATTGAATTTTATCTCTTTTAAATATATGCGAATTCAACTTATTTATTAATTAAATTCAAATCAAACTCTATAATTGAATTGAATTCAATTATAGTAGAGAATTAATTCCAAACAACCTATAACTTTATATGTTTTATCCTAAAATTTGTGTTTTTGATAGTTTTTTTTAGTAAAACATATCATAATCATAATAATAACTCTTGTTTCTTTAATTTTTATATAATTGAGGAGAGATATTTGAACTGTGGAGTCCAAGATTCTTTTAAATCTCTTTATGAAAAATAAATATTTAACTAATTAGACCACAAATACTAATACATACCAATAAATATTTAAATTTCTCAATGAATTCAAATCAAACTCTACTTGGGTTAAGTCTTGCGATGGTTGGTGTTTTTTTTTTAAAATAATTTGGATTTGTTAGGCTTTCTTTGTTCTTCCTTGCTTATGAAATTTTTTTTTTTTTGTAATTATGGATGACTTGTTATCTTATGTGTATATCGACTAATCCCTCAAAATCTAAAATTAATGACCTGATAAGTTTTCAGTGGTCCTGAAATTTGTGACACTCGAACTGGTGACATCTAGAGAGCAAACTCAGGACCTGATCAGTTGAGCTACACTCATCAAGGTTATCATTATCTATTAACTTAATTCTAAGAGTGTGATATATATAAATACACACATGCATGCATGCCACCTTAGTTGAGTTCTTACACTAAATCTAGGCAACATGTCATGTATTGTAGACTCTTGTCTTTGTATTAATTTTTTTCCATGCTACACGGCACACTGTGGATTGATTTATTTATTTTTCCAGCCTAAAAAAATGCTAAGATATAAGAAAGTCAGAAATTTGATATGTTATGGCCAAAATACTATTAAAATATTTAAATGGTGACATATTGGATGTCATATTATTTTTTAAAAAATATTGAGACAATGATACATTGAATTGATCCAGGCTAATAATAGTTAACCCATAAAACCTGCGATCTAAGGTATGAAATCGTGAAAAAACCATGAAACTCATATTGAAACAAATTAAAAAGCCCAATTATAATGAACAAAATATCAAAGGCCAAAAGAGAAAAAAAAATTTAAAAAGACAAAAAAATGACCCGAGTAAACTTATATTGGTGGTTGATGCAACGTCGCGGACCAGGCCAAGTTTTTTCTGGACGTAAGAAGATCAAAGTTCAGGTAACGTTAGGATTTCTAAAGAAGTAAAAGAAATCCGAGACTCGAGTTATTGAGTTGATTGTATTTAATAAATTCGGTTAATTTAATAACATAATGAAAGGAAACCCTAATATAATAACATTAAAAATAAAACCAAGAAAGTTGGACGAATCTCCTAGACTCGAGTTAATCTTCCAAAATCATAACCTGTGAAATCTTAAACCCAAACTCAATCAAGAATACCAATTCCCAACAAAAAAAATACGCAAAAAAAAAAACGATGTCAACTCATGTTAATCTATTAAGCCCATGACCCAAATCATTTGACGAGAAACACCAAATTTGAAAAACCTCAAAGCTCTATTTTCAACTAATCATATATTGAAGGATAAAATTTTAAAAGAAAAAATCAATCATACAAAAGAATAATAAAAAAAGTAGCAATTACAAGCCAAAAAAAGACTTGAGTCCACTCGGGTCAACCCGCCAAATCCACGGGTAAGGTTATGAGATCGGGTAACCTGATAGAAAGAACAATGAAGAAAATTGTGAAACCTAATTTTTTTTTAAAGAAAAAACAAAAATCATCGTTATCTTATAAAACTTGTGACCTGGATCATTTAATAGGAAACATTAAATATGGAAAAACCACGAAGTCCGATTCTCAACAAACCAAATATTGAAGGATAAAATTAAAAAAAAATCAACCACACGAAAAGTTCCAAAAGAATAAAGAGTAATTAAATGCAAAAAAAAGGTGTGAGCCAATTCGGGTTAACTCGCTAAACCCACGAGCCAAGTCATGAGAACAAGATAACTTTATATAAAGGATAATGAAGAAAATCAGGAAGCATGTTTTGTAAAAATAAATAAATTAATGTCCAGTAATGAGATCGAAAAAGAAAATAAGTGAAGCTTTGATTTCCACTTGATGTATAATAGAGTTTGGATTATAGTAAATTGAACGATAACATTTATTAGACTAATTGAAATGTGCATAAATTTTGAAAAAAAGTAATTGAACGATAACGTTTTTTTTTCTTTACCTTTTTGTATGTAGAGTTTGCCTCTTTGCATGTTATAATTTACTTATCAGATCCTTTCCAACGATGATCCTCCAAATCTTAGTAAAGGAAAGTCGAACTTTATTTTAATGATCCATTTGAAAGAAATGAATAATATATTGTTTAGGGTAAACCATTTTAATAGGTTGTTATTTAGAGCATATAGATCGAAATCAAATCATCTCTCCATATGAAGAGGGCATCCATCTCGTTAACCAAAAATTACCAAAAAAATAATTAATTATGTGTGGATTATAGCAGTTGCTTTTTAAAATATTTTTTACTTAAAAATATATTAAAATAATTTTTTTTTAAAAATTATTTTTAAAATCAGCACATCAAAATATCTGAAAACATAAAAAAATATTAATTTAAAATAAAAAAATTTAAATTTTTTCAAAAATATTTTTAAAACTCAAAAACAAACAGGAAAATAAACATGCTTTTGGTTCTGATTTGAAGATAAAAATAATATTATATCAAAAATTTCAACAATATCACTTTAGCCAGTATCACTTTAGTAACACTTAATTTTTAATCAGATATGGGGTTTTGCATGCTTGTAAGATAGTAATTAAAAATAATTATTTATTTTTTTAAGAGGAATGTAATAAGAAGCTGTTAAGCAGTAGAAATTATTTACACTGAAATAGATAAATATCATTATAATTGTTGACGAGGTAGATATTTTCTACATCAATTATGCTACTAATTCTTTATTTCTTCATTTCAATTAAAAAAAAAAACTACAATTAAAAATTTAATCTTAAACAAAGATTGCTACCAGAGTGACGCAAATTAAATTTAGCGTACGTGTTTAATATTTTGATCACTAGAAAAGAACTATTATTCCAAGCATTTGCTAGGTAAATTGCAGAAATAAAGTTGTTTATCTAGGGCTTGCCATGCATCTTTTCTAATAATTGAATGCTTATATATAATAATGGTATATTATTAGAGTTTTTTATAAACATATAATTCTAATTCTATACATATTGTTTATTCTACGAGATGAAATTATATTTATAGACTCGGCTTTTCTGAATTTTTAGATTTTTATTAGTATAGAGAAAAATAGCAAGCATTATAATATACTACAACTATTAATTGGAATAATATCAAATTTATTCAAAATTTAAGAGTATTTTTTGTCAAATCAGATATTTCCTTTATACACACACAGTATTGGATATGTTGTAATCAATATTTCCTATACTATTGTTAGCAAATACAGGAAAACAAAAGCATCCTCTTCGTTTTTGTGTTTTAAAAAATTTTATTTTTTTTATTTTTTTTATTTTAAATTAATATTCTTTTAGTGTTTTTAGATTATTTTAATACACTGATATTAAAAAATAATTTTAAAAAAATAAAAAAAATATTATTTTGATGCTTTTCTAAGTAAAAAACACTTAAAAAAACAGCCACAATTATATTTTCAAACAGGAAATATATCTATATTCTTAATAACTTATTTCCTATACAGTGATTTTTGCAAAGTATATATATAATTTTAGAACTTTTCGCTAACAAACTTCATACATTAATCAAGTCGATTCTTTGGTGCATTATTGAGTAAATTAAAGGTTTTCTCAACTTTTTGTTTGGCTAATTAAGCTCTTCTCTACTATATTTATTCTAATTAGTCATTCTAATTTATTCTCCAAAAAAAAAAAGAGAGAAATTATTCTTTACTTCATGCTTCCTCTTGTTAATTATATTACCTATTTAGCTAACGAACTGATCTATTTTTGTTTTCGTTTTTCTGTTTTCCCAGAAGATTTTAAACTAGCATGAAGACCGAAGAACAAATTATGACATCAGGGCTGCCTGACGCTGTAATATTTGTCTTCGTGGCTATAATATTCTTGACAGTTTTGTGGTCGTTTGTTCGTTGCTTGGAGGATGAAGAAGCAAGGCCTGGTACGCCCTAGCTGCTAGCAGTCTAGCACAGTCACGCCCTCACTAGCAGAATCTACAAAAAGAAAAAGAAAAAAACTATGTTCTTCAAGATATCTGACATTGCTCATGGTCAATCGACCCAGAGACCAAATTGTTTTTCTAGAATATTTGAGAACTTGTTTACGTTCTCAGCAAATTCTCCGACATCTATCAGTACTAGATTAGTCCATTATCATGTACTCTATTGTATTAATTTTTTTAAATGTTAAAAAAAAAACATTAAAAGTGTAGAGATATTTTGACAATACAGGTGAATTTTGAGATTCTTGACCAAACTCTTTGCTT
>Ga0325400_1005133_pt1 | contig 12267 bp, 9 predicted proteins | sample PopdelMetagenome_2_FD_205662 | JGI IMG/M metagenome (GOLD analysis project Ga0325400, IMG submission 205662) | Populus deltoides microbial communities from Bellville, Georgia, United States - Xylem-PdKOR-R1 | ecosystem: Host-associated > Plants > Phyllosphere > Stem > Wood/Secondary xylem...
TTTTAGTCCCTGTATTTTGAATTAAGTTGTAACTTAGTTTTCATACTAATTTTAATTAATTTTTTTCTTAGAGTTGGGATAGGTTCTGAGATTACCCGTTAATAAAAACCGAATTTTAACCAAAAATCAAAAACTAAATCCACATAACATTGAATTTTATCACGAATACTATCAATAATAATAACACATGGTTAACTATAAGAGTTTGAGACTACAAAATTTGCTTTTCCTATGGTCTCAGATTTAAATCTTGTGGTTGCTAGTATGATGGCCACTCGAGACTTACATGATTATTAATTTTAGGGCACGTGAGATTAATTGAGGTACGCGCAAACTAGCCTTGACACTTACGTTAATAAAAAATAAAAAATAAAAAAATAATAACACATGGTTAAATATAAAAAATAAAAAGATAAACTCAATAAAAAAAATTATATTAAAACATGAAGCATCCTATGCAAAAATAACGATAAATGTTTTTACAATATGATGGTCGACACTCAATAAGAGCCAAGAGACTACATCATAAGGTTTTTAAAAATAAATGACTAAGTTATAACTAGTCTTAAATATAGGGACTGGAAGACTAATTTAATCAAACACAAGGGGCAGCGTTGATATTATTAACAAATGAAAAGAAAAGGTAAAGGGAGGGGAGAGAGACAGAGAGGATCTGAGCAATTGAATAGCTCTCTTCTTCATAGTTTATACTCACAGTCACGTATCTAAATGCCGAGTAATAATTCTATATAAATACTGGAATAACAATTAGAGAGTGAGAGGAATATTAGTACTGCTAGTGGCTGCCGAGTCTCTTTCCGGTAAGTCTCAGACCCTCTTCCATTTTTATTGACTTTTTAAGATCATTTTTGTTTGTTTCTCTCATTGAACAGATTTCCCTCTTCTGTTTTTCTTTTTGAAATAATTTGCTTGGATTCCTCAGTTTTAGTTTCGTGTACCAATTTAATTTTTTGTTTTCTAAGTTTTTCCTGGTGATTATCAATTTCAGGTCAAAGGGTATAATTGATTGAGTTTCAGAAAGATTTGGGTTTTTTTAATTGATATTTCTCGATGGGTAAAGGAGGGGAAGATCATGGTAAAAAGGAAGAGAATGGTATCGAATCACGAAAAAAGGATGATGATACCTTCCCTGCTTGGGCTAAGGATGTCAAGGAATGTGAAGAGAAGTACGAAGTAAATCGTGAAGTTGGGTTGTCGGATGCGGATGTTGAGAAGAGGAGAAAGATCTATGGGTACAATGAATTGGAGAAACATGAGGGTGTTTCGATTTTTAAACTGATATTGGATCAATTTAATGACACGTTAGTTAGAATTTTGCTAGCTGCCGCGGTTATATCTTTTGTATTGGCTTGGTATGATGGGGATGAAGGGGGGGAGATGGAGATAACTGCGTTCGTGGAGCCGTTGGTGATTTTCTTGATCTTGATTGTCAATGCGATTGTTGGGGTCTGGCAGGAAAGTAACGCGGAGAAAGCATTGGAGGCTTTGAAGGAAATCCAATCAGAGCATGCCACTGTTATAAGAGATGCAAAGAAGTTCTCCAGCTTGCCTGCGAAGGAACTTGTCCCGGGGGATATTGTGGAGCTGAGAGTTGGTGATAAGGTGCCTGCAGATATGCGGGTTTTGCATTTGATTAGCTCCACACTTAGGGTTGAGCAAGGGTCGTTGACAGGAGAGAGTGAGGCGGTGAGCAAGACTGTTAAGCCTGTTGCAGAAAATACTGATATTCAAGGGAAAAAATGTATGGTTTTTGCAGGGACAACAGTAGTGAATGGGAACTGTGTGTGCTTAGTTATGGCGACCGGAATGAATACTGAGATCGGGAAGGTGCATTCCCAGATTCATGAAGCCGCACAGAATGAGGAAGATACCCCATTGAAGAAAAAATTAAATGAGTTTGGAGAAGTTCTAACAATGTTAATTGGAATTGTTTGTGCCGTAGTTTGGCTTATTAATGTGAAGTACTTCCTCACATGGGAATATGTTGATGGTTGGCCAAAGAATTTTAAGTTCTCATTTGAGAAGTGCACGTATTACTTTGAGATTGCTGTCGCACTGGCAGTGGCTGCTATACCAGAAGGGTTGCCAGCAGTCATCACTACATGTTTGGCACTTGGAACTCGAAAGATGGCTCAAAAGAATGCACTTGTTAGAAAACTGCCGAGTGTTGAGACTCTTGGTTGCACAACTGTCATTTGTTCTGATAAAACTGGTACTCTAACTACTAATCAGATGGCCGTATCAAAGCTTTTGGCTATAGGTTCTAGGGTTGGCACTCTGAGAGCCTTCAACGTGGAAGGGACTACCTATAGCCCTTTTGATGGAAAAATAGAAGATTGGCCTGTGGGTCGAATGGATTCTAACCTTCAAATGATTGCTAAGATTGCTGCTGTTTGCAATGATGCTGACGTGGAGCAATCTGGGAATCATTATGTTGCTGGTGGAATGCCCACGGAGGCTGCCTTAAAGGTAAAATCACCTTCAAAAATTGGATTTACGATTTTTAAATTGGATGTTGTCCCTGTAATCTCTCTTTCTGTTGGTGTGTGCGTGTGTGTTCATGGTTTTGTATGTATCACTTGTCATGTGCATTTTCTCGCAACTGTATACATGTCTACAATTCAGGGCTGAGCTTCTATCTGTGAAACATATGAATTTGCTTCATGATTAAAAGTTATATGGCACGAGGACTTAGTTAGTATGCAAGGTTTATGGGATATGGATTCCTTACTGACTTTTTTTGTTCTTTCCCATGCCAGGTTATGGTTGAAAAAATGGGATTTCCTGAAGGGCGTCACAATGAATCATCTTTAGGTTGTGGGGATGTTCTAGGTATATTACTTTATCTTGTTTAATTTCTCTTCACTATTTTTTTTAGTAGCTCTGACATGTACCTTTTTGGTCTATTTGGGTCCTATGTTCTTGCGCCATATAAGCTTGCTGCCAACTTTGGAATAAAATGGAGCAGCGGATTGCAACTCTTGAGTTTGACCGTGATAGAAAATCCATGGGGGTTATTGTGAATTCCATCTCCCACAAAAAATCATTGCTAGTGAAGGTTTGTTCTTCCCTTTGTTTGTCTTGTAGCTCAGCCTTTTACAGTTAAATTGTTTTGTTCTTTGCAGCTAATATCAACTATAGCTGGTGATGTGGATCATGAACAGGGAAAAAAAAGATATGATAGCGAACTTACTCTGTGAGAGTCAAAATAAGTAATTAGAAATTAGGTTTGCTTATTACTTGGGTCAGATGCAATGCAAAATTTTCCAATTATTTGAAAGAGTAGGAACAAACATGATCAAAGGGTACTTTTGTAACGTTTTGGTCTTTTAATTGAAAATTGCTCGTTAGAAATGAGTTGATGGACATCTACTGCAAGAACCAAAAATAAACTATAATTTCTTTTAATCTTAGGAACTTCCTTTTTTCAGTGATTCTTTTCTCAGAATAACATTTTAAGTAATAAATAATTGAATTTATCTAGCAATCTGCTGAGTTGTCTATGTTAATTTTGCTTTTTCACCGGAAAATTGTTACCCACAACATATGGCCTGGGTTGAATGTCTTGGATTTGTGAAATTTTCTAAATATGATGCCCCCCCTTTAATTTTGTTGCTGCTTTTGGGCTTTCTAGTTGAAGTTTTACATGGATAACTACAAGTTATTTTAAGCTTCTGTGTGCCTTCTTCATTTGTCATTTTAGTTTGTCGTGTGTATGGGGATTTGAGGTTAATGCTCTGCTCAAATGTTGCAGGGTGCAGTAGAGAACTTATTGGATAGAAGCACATCTATTCAGTTGCTTGACGGCTCTGTTGTACCGTTGGATCAGTATTCGAAGGATCTTATCTTACAAAGCCTTCATGAAATGTCAACAAGTGCATTACGTTGTCTGGGTTTTGCATACAAAGAGGACCTTTCAGAGTTTGAAACATATAATGGTGATGAAGACCACCCAGCTCATCAGCTCTTACTTGAGCCGCTTAATTATTCTTCAATTGAGAGCAATCTCACTTTTGTTGGTTTAGCTGGGCTTAGGGTGAGTTGGCACAGCAATCTTTTGTTTTCTGGTCTGTTTTGTTTTTTTCACAACCATAATTAAAATTCATTATTTGATTTCAAATTGTTCAAGGATCCTCCTCGGAAAGAAGTTCGTCAAGCCATTGAGGACTGCAGAGCAGCTGGAATCCGTGTCATGGTCATTACAGGAGACAACAAGCATACAGCAGAAGCCATTTGTCGTGAAATAGGTGTTTTTGGACCTTATGACGATATCAGTTCTCAAAGCTTGACTGGCAAAGAGTTTATGGACCATCGTGATAAAAAAACTCATTTAAGGCAAAGTGGAGGGTTGTTGATCTCCAGGGCTGAACCAAGGCATAAGCAAGAAATAGTAAGGTTGCTTAAAGAGGATGGTGAAGTTGTTGCTATGACTGGAGATGGAGTAAATGATGCACCTGCCTTAAAGTTGGCTGATATTGGCATAGCAATGGGTATTGCTGGGACAGAGGTCAGTTTATCATAATTTGGGGATATACATTATGTGGACTTTATTAGTTAACGAACATCTGTGGGTATGTGAAAGTATATTGGCCAACTTCTCATGCTGTAATTAAATCTCATGGTTTGTTCTCTTTTATGGTTGCTCTGCAAGTGTGTAATCATTTATCACGTGGCTAGGCTATTTTAGTCGACTTCATGAAGTCCATGACACTCAAATTGCATTTTATTTACCTACATTAGCTGTTCCATTTATCTATTAAATTTTTTCATGCCAACTACACATTTTCAGGTTGCCAAGGAAGCCTCTGACATGGTGTTAGCAGATGATAATTTTAGCACTATTGTTGCTGCTGTCGGCGAAGGCAGGTCCATTTACAATAACATGAAGGCTTTTATCAGGTTTGAGATTTTTCTGTTTAGGCAAATTTACATCAGTGTGGTCTATAATATAATAGCATATATTGGTGGACTGGAGCACAATTGACACAGGAAGTTCATGGTAATGTATTAAGGGGCTGTGAACAGTGTTTTGAAGGATTTTAGGTTAAACTTTGATGGTTAAATATGGGGGTTTTGTTTGCTGGAAACTATAGATAGATGTGACCCTGATTTCTAGGAGACATTGAAGGTGGAAAACATAAGCCTCAAACCTGGCATCCATATGAGTCTTGGCTTAGGGAGATTGTATCAAACAATTGCATAGCATATAGGTGGAAAATTTTATACATAAACTCTGATTCTCTATTGAAGATCACAGAGCTTTTGTATAGAGTTCCTAGTACTCCAAGTTCAGCAAGGACTTGGATTCCTATATAAGAGGCACTGCTTTTTTCTATCTATACGTACGTTATTAAGGATTATTAAGACACTTAAACATAAAGTTAAAGCATAGACCTAGAAAATTTCCAGAAAATCTGGATTTTACAAAAAAAATACCCTTGTATGAAAATCACACAAATATACAATTAATTTGTTTCTTTTTGTCTGCTTCATTTTCTTGTAATTGGTATTGAAGTAGCAAAAAACATGCCTTCCACACGTTTCAACATAGCTATCATTATCAGGGATATTCCCATGTTTTTTTCAATCCGGTTTCATGTTCTGGATCGCAGCACATCCACATGCTGGATTGTCATATGCATGATCTAGAACGTGCAAATGGGTGATCCACTTTATTTTAAGGGAGGGAAGGGGGAGGGATGGAGAGCTGTGGAGAGAGGAGCAACAATGAAAAGCCAGGAAAGTGGGTTATAAAATGAAAAAACATGGTCGGCGGTGAGAAAGAGAGTATAAATGTGCACCGTGTATTGTGAGAAGCTAAAGTGGAGGCGGGAAGTTTCTGGGGGTTGATTTTTAGGCTCTGATTAATTCAAACCTAATAGGATACAGCTTTTTTGTGCATGTGCTGCTAGTCATGTGTGCATATTCTGATGTGTGCCCATGCATTGTGCATACATTTGTCATTTGTTAAATAAACATCTCTTTGTATGAAATGATAATCTGAGATTTGTATTCTCATCATGTCAAAATTTGCGTCATAAGTAACTTGTACTTGTCATATGACCTCAATCTCTTGCATTGAAAATACTAGAGAAACTTGATTTCTTGAAGATCTTCATTAACAATCTTCCTCCTATTCTTGGATTTTAAGTTTATTCAATTCGAATCAACTCCTTTTCTTTATAACCACAAAGTAACCTTTTATCTTTATTACTGCAAATTAACTTCTTTTTTTTCATCCCCTGTTTTCTCCCCCAATTATAAATACAGGTACATGATCTCCTCAAATATTGGTGAGGTTGCCTCTATATTTTTGACCGCTGCTTTGGGTATTCCAGAAGGAATGATCCCCGTTCAGCTTCTCTGGGTTAATTTGGTCACTGATGGGCCTCCGGCAACAGCGTTAGGGTTCAATCCCCCAGACGGAGATGTAATGAAAAAGCCTCCTAGAAGGAGCGATGACTCCTTAATTAATACCTGGATCTTATTCCGTTACCTGGTACAGAAACTACTTTTCCCGCAATCAGAGAGCTTTTCTTCTCTCCACAATCAGAAAACTTTTCTATTCTTGCTCTTTAGTTAGCTCTAATGCTGGGGAACTCGTTAACCTTAACGTGTCCTTGATGTGTAGGTGATTGGACTCTATGTTGGGATTGCAACAGTTGGTGTATTTATCATATGGTACACACATCACACATTCATGGGTATTGACCTTAGTGGAGATGGCCATAGTCTTGTCACTTACTCTCAGCTCGCAAACTGGGGCCAGTGTGGATCTTGGAAGGATTTTTCCGTGTCACCATTCACAGCTGGGTCGCAAGTGTTCAGCTTCGATGCAAATCCATGTGAATACTTCCGATCTGGAAAAATCAAGGCATCAACTCTCTCGCTTTCCGTATTGGTTGCCATTGAGATGTTCAATTCCCTCAACGCCCTCTCTGAGGACTGCAGCCTCTTGAGAATGCCCCCATGGGTCAATCCATGGCTCCTTTTAGCCATGTCTATTTCATTCGGCTTGCACGCTCTGATCCTCTACGTACCTTTCCTAGCTCAAGTATTTGGGATTGTTCCGCTCAGCTTTAACGAATGGCTTTTGGTACTGGCTGTGGCTCTCCCGGTCATTCTAATCGACGAGGTTCTCAAGTTTGTTGGGAGATGTACAAGAGCGTTGCGACAGTCTAATTCAACCAGACATTCAAAGCACAAGGCAGAGTAAGCGAGCTCTCGGAAAGGATCGTGGTTGGTTTGATGGATCTTCAGTTGGATTGCTAATCTTGGCCCATTACCTTAAACCCTTCACTTTTTAATACAATAAGGGTTGGCGTGGACTAAATTAGGTTTCGATTAGGCAGAATTGTATCGAGTACTTTTTTTTGAACAATGGATTATTCTGGAATTCAACTTGCAGATCTTTCATCTTAGTAGGCCGAAGAAACTCGTTTAAACACACCCATGAAGGGTTGCATGCCTGGCTATAGCAAATCAAATGTTTCTTCTTCTTTTTTAAGAAATAGATTAAAAAAAAAAATGTTCATGGACGCGTTTCTTTTATTTTTATTGTCTTCGTCCCTGTAATCAAATGCAATAAAGAAATTTCAAAAAAAAAAATCATCATTAATATGAAGAAGGGGATTGATTCTTCGACCTTAACATGCCCCATGACACCACCTCTGATACAGTGGCATCTCATACAACCGCAGCATCTAAGAAGGCGACGTCATGTCTGATCACGACCGTTGCTCAATCCCCCTCTCTTCTCTTTCTCTTTACTCCACTCCACGTGGCTCCTTCCATTGCCTTCTCAGGTCCAGGCGCTTAACGCTGGAAATTCTGTTTTGAAAAGCTGCCTGTGGTTAACGCTCGATAGAGGTTTGTTTGCTGTTCAATAGCTTTCTCATTTTTTCTTTTTGTTGGTGGTTTTGCCTGATGGGCTTTTTTTTTTAATCTTTTCTTTTGGTATTCATAATCAGCATGGAGTTTATTTCGGAATTACATACGCTGATCTTATTGCTGATGTTCAAGTGAGGAGGCAAACGATACCCAATGCGAAGCGAAGGTGAGTTTTGGGACTGTTCAATGCTCTGTGGTTTGCTTAAGGCATTAAAGTTTAGAATCATTTTGGTAACGAGCCATGGTGATAAGTGAAGTCAAATTTATTGGAAGAAATCCAAGAATCTGTCTCATTTCTTGTTTGTGAATGACATGCGATGCATGTTTACGATGCAGTACTTTGCAACACATGTTTCTGAGAAATATGTAATGCTTTGATGTAATGGCATGCCAAGCACATTACCCCCTCTCCCCACTTGACAAGTTCGACACAGAATTTTTTTCGCAATTCTCGGCGTTTCTTTTATAGAACACCATCACCGTTACTGGGGAAAAATAACCCTATTGAAGATATTCTATTCTCCAGTACAAATGAGTCTGGACTCATTGTTGAGCTGTCATGATGCTAGTATGATTTGGGCCTCCAAGTTTTCATGTCCTTGGCTATGATTGTTGTTGCAAGTGCGGTTTAACCTCAGACAACTAGTTCTAATAGAATCTCTCATTCTTCCTTTTGGGAAGTTTTTTGGGATTAGTTCTTATATTAGGAGGTGTAGGGCCAATCTCTGTCCAGCCTGAGGAAACCTGTGCATGCCTCTGATACCTTTCGGGACATGGGAGCACAAGAAAGGGGATCCCATCAACTTCTTCTGATATCAGAACAGGTGATAGATGAAACTCGTCTTGGAACACAGTTTGAATTTTATGGACTTAATCACCAGCCTGCACCATGTATAAATCATATCATGAAAATTGTCGGTACCTGGTTGGTCCTTGCAAATTGTGAGCTTCCAGCAAACAAACCAGCATTTCTGTGATGGGGAGAAAAATTGATTAGCTGGAACAAACATTGATGTTGATACATGTGTGTTGCTGTCACTCCTCACAGTTGAAATAAGAATCATTAGCATGCAAGAATGAGTGTTCAGAGACAATTTAGCTAAAAACCACGAGGATGAATGATGCTAGAACATGAGAGCTTTTTCAAATTTCTGCTTGGATCGCCTTTTAATAATCAAGCTTGCTTATCTTCTAGACATGGTAAATGTTGCATAATTCCTGTGTTGTCCTCTGGAGATGTGTGGCAATGATCATTACCCTTAAAAGTCAAGTGCTGATGTAGAAAAATTATCCTTGTGCTTCTAAGTGAATTGCTATTGTTTGTGTACTCTTGCTGCGGTCTAGTTCTGTCAATACCCAAATAGAATGTATTTTTATACAAGAAAAATTGCACTCTATCATTATCGTAACAATCTCTAATATGGAAATTGATTGATAAGATATACGATGTGTCTGAAAAATATCATAGGCAGCCCTAATTTATACTAGTAAGTCTAAATCCTAATCCTCATAGGAAAGGGACTCACTGTTAAAAGTTATACAACTAATAAAAGATCCAAATAACTTGGGGATTCCAAAACTAAATAAGAAGACTAAAATTACAAAGAAAATATCAATTCTTTCAAAAGCTCTAAAAGTTGATTATTTTCATGCATACACACACGGTATTATTAGCAATTAAATAATGGTTAACCCTACAATTTATCAAGAAAAATGACTCCAAAGAAAACCAGTAACAATAGTATATATTATTTACCTTTTGGCATTGATTTCCTCAAATGCTATTGTTTTAGGTTATATGAAATACAAATTGTATGTCTGGCTGGTAGAGGTTCCTTTAATCATGTTTTGAGTGTTCGATTATCCTCCATAACTCATTGAATGGGTTCTGCGAAGCAGCTGCTAATTGACCTACTGCATAAGAAATATAAGGACTTAAGGATGCCATCACGAAACCCCAGATTCGTGGATCTCATGTTATTGCAGGATTGAGTTTGCATTGAAAAATGTGTAAATAACTAGAGTTATAGAATATTTGGTGTTTTGACTAGACATTATTTACAATTGTTGCTATCGTCAACTTGAAGCGTCTAAGCCCCGTTCACTCTCTACTTTCATTTTATTGTTTAATGTTCTACTCATCTGGAAGCGAAACACTGTTTTATCGATTTTCAAATTCAATGTGCATTGAGTGCTGTTTAGAATGGAAGCATCACTTGGGACTGTTGGGATCCCTACAGGTACAAAATCGATCTTCGAATTCAATGTGCGTTGAGTGCTGTTTAATAGAAGAATAATATAAAAAAAAAAAAAGAACAAATAGTTGTGATTCATCCTACAGGTATCGGTATGAAAGTCTTATATACTTATAGGCTGATTTATTTTTGTTTTTAGCTGAAAAGTTGAAGCATGTTTTCACTAATCATCTGAGCTATACTCTTTCTAAACTTTCAGTTACTAGTGCAATGGACTCGTGGAGAGAATCTCATTTTCACAAGTGCTGATTCTTCTGTAAATGAATTTAGAGGGCGATTTACAACTGGATGATATGGAAAAGTCTTTTTCTTCCACCACTAGAGTATCCATAAATAGCTTCAAAAGCAATAGATTTTTCCGATGTTTTTAACAGCATGGGTGCAAATTGTTTAGCTAATATTCAGGCAACTTAGGCGCCACTTGCAACTAGTGGAGTATTTGAAGGAGGAAATGATGACACGAGACCTTTCACCAAATATGAGGGAATTAGAAGCCATGTGAGGACCCCCACCAAGGTAGAATCAAAGAATTCAAACATATCAGATGTTTTACTCCCTTCAATAGTAGATGAAAAGCATGATATGCAATAACAATAAGCATCCCTAGTTCTCAAATAAATGTTGTGTTATCTAATGCGAGTGCGATGAGTCAGACATCTACCCTGGACGTTGAGGCGAATACTAGTGCTGATAATGCTAGAACAGATACTTTGTGTGAGAGTGCTAATGTTCTTGCTCATCAGATTGAGAACTCCTCTGATGTAGTTTTATGTACAAAATGTTTCTTCGAATGAAGACATAATGGATATTGATGTTAAAGACTGAGAAAAAAATTCCAGTGACTGAAAAAGTTTCAAGCAGTGAACAATTAGGAGAGTCGGGGAGATGATTCGATTACAATGGTAGATTATATTCCTCTTCTCGTTGCTGCTGATGAAACAAAAGTTGAAAATATCTCCAGTTAAAAATAACCTGGAAGTTATGATGGATGAAGATGATAAATCTGTGACAAAAAATTGTTTCAGGTAGAGAACAACTCAAGGAGTCTGAGAATGAAACAATTGCACTTGTGGATCATATTCCAGTCAAACAGCATGATAGTTAAAGATATTCTATCAGTTCCAAGAAGTTAGAACCTGGAGAAGCTAGCTGTGGAAGAGCAAGAGCATGGAGATACTGATGCTAGAAGTATTGTTGTCGTGGATGATGATTTTAAAGTTAAAGACAACTCTTCTGTTGAAACTTGTATGTCTCTGGAGGAGGCGGGGGTGAGAGGGCAAATGCATGAAGAACAAGCTAATGTTGAAAGTAAACATACAGCATCAGTTCCATTTCTACCAGGCATCCTTTAAATTAGTTTCGAGAGCTGGATGCTATAATGACTGTAATGAAGTTTTATTTTTTTCTTTGATGATTATTATAGTTTTCATGGTGCTTTGCCTTCTGTCATTTAACGTTGATTGTCATGATTTATGAGATTTAAGGATGTAACAAGTTCATTTGGTTCTATCAAGAGTTTCTATTCTGGCAACAACTCCTATTTTGGCATCAGCTAATTCTACTTTCTGTGTTCTGATTTGTTTTCTTCTGGGGATATTCCGCCATATCTATCTGTTCACAATTCCTGCTTTCCTCATAGCCGAGGTGATTAGAAACCAGAATAAAAAGCAGACAATTCTGATTACAAAACTTGACTTCTGCTTAGATGTTGCTGGCCTCCTCCTTGAAATGTAACTGGAATCTTTTGCCTTGTTTCTTTAGATTGTCGAGGTGAAATGTAATATGTGGTCATGAGGTGGAGAAATATTGTTTTCAGATCTTATGGGTGCCCACTGTACTTAAAATTGTGTCCATGATACCTTGATCATGAGGGATACGCCATTACAAAAATCCTGACAAACTCACTTGTCAAAAAGAAAAGGTGAGCTTGTTAAAAAGCAGCTGTTTTTTTTTATAATGCTGTCAAAGTGAGATGGAAGTGCTGTTTCTTTCTCACAAAGGTTTAGCTTCTTACTCGTTTTTAGAATCCATGGCAACTTGTTAGAAATTTATGCACCAACGGCCTTGTGGCCGAGTGGTACCAACCTTCGTATTTTTTAAG
>Ga0325400_1005136_pt1 | contig 12264 bp, 2 predicted proteins | sample PopdelMetagenome_2_FD_205662 | JGI IMG/M metagenome (GOLD analysis project Ga0325400, IMG submission 205662) | Populus deltoides microbial communities from Bellville, Georgia, United States - Xylem-PdKOR-R1 | ecosystem: Host-associated > Plants > Phyllosphere > Stem > Wood/Secondary xylem...
CACATTATTTGTGCATATTTTTTCAAATAAATTTTTGGTTTATGTTTTAATTAGATTGTGATTATTTTTAAATGATATTAGATGTGTTTAATTTTTAGAGAGGTATGTATGATTCATCTGTGATTTTTTATTAATTTTATATAGATTAAATTTATTTATTTTTAATATTGATTTTTTTATAAGATTTTCCATATGTATATATAGCCTTGCATTGTTTTTTTTTTAATTATTGTTCAATAAATTTTATGTGTTATGTGCAACCTTGTATTGTTGTTTTTATAATTATTGTTCAATAAATTTTATGTGTGTGTCAGCTTCTATTAAAAATTTTATGTGTTTTTCTATTACAAATTTATTTCGATAGAGGAATTCATTAAACATAACCAAGTAAATTACCCATGTTGCAATGTTAGATATCTTGATTTTTATTTTTCGCTTGGTTTTCTTAATTTCATTTTTGTTTACTATTGATATTTTTTTTCATCACTTTACACGATGGTTATTGAGTTGTTTAATTAGATGCACGCATAATTGTTTTCGATTTACATTTTAGAGTTCTTTTCCTATATATATAATTTTATGGATGAAACTATTTGGTCAATGTTTGCATAAGAAAGTTTAAAGGTTTTTGGTGCTTTTAAGTTGCCTTCTCTTGAAGGAAAAATTTATCTTTCAAGGCAAGTATTTAAGATATGTACTATATTTATTTTATACATTTGGTCCAGACAAATAAAAGGATATATAAAATATTTTTGCACCCATTTAACTAAGTTACTCAAGTCTTTGCAATAATAAAGAGACGACAAGAATTTGTTACTTTTTACTTGCTAACAGTTGCTGAGACTTCATTTCTCACCTAAAAATTGGGCTTCCATATTCTTTTTGTTCATCATGCCATCTTTTGTTTTGAATTGCTTAAACAATGCTTATGTTAGATTGATGTCTCTTTACATTTTACAATTTGATTCTTATATGAAATTCGAGACAATTTAAGAAAGGTTTTTGCATGTTATTTATTTGTTGCTTGAAAGCCAAGTCATATCCTTTTAATGCTACTAGCTCTTGATTACATGCTTAGAAAACACTTTTTTTTTCTTTCAATTGTCTCACAATTAAAAGCAGCGCGCGTTTTCAAAAGTAGCTCGCAGCAACATACAGGCAACCTATTTAGTGGGAACCGAAATGGAAAGGAGCTAGTAAAATTAACAATAAACTATTCATTTCAAATATTATTTTTTTGCTTTTGCTTTTAAAAAAAAATTGTTTCTCTTATTTTATATTTTAATATTTAGTTTATTAGATATTAAACTCCATGATCTATTATCATTTATTCTATACGTAACTAACTTGGTCTTATATCTTTATAATTTATAAAATCTTAGAAATTTTATTAGCACCTAGAAAAAAATCAAAACAATATCTTATATGTTTAGGATGTAATTCATAAACGTTGCCACCCAACTAGAAAAAAGAAATGGAAAGTTCAAATTACCTCCTACATATTAAAAACAAATTTTAAAAAAGTAATCCATTGTAAACCATTGTGACCTAGAACACAAAACACTATAAATTAGAACAGTGAAATAAAATTTTTATCCTTCTAAAAAAATTAACAAAGCTTGTTGTTGGGGGGTAAAATTGTATTTTTTAAAAGATCCATTAGACATTACCAAATTTATTGGGGACAAATTGATTTGTACGTGTGGGCAGCCCTGCATGCCCTTCAAGTGACACATTCGAGGTCGTTTAGTCACCAAATACCATCTTTTGTGGCAGCATTGGAATTGTCATAATAACCCCTCCACAATCAGGTGGTGCGTGTGGCTAATGGGCCTTTGATTTGACGTTAATGAAATTTTTTCTTTCTTTCTACTCAATTTTTGCGCATGGCACTTCAATATTTAAAGGCAACTCTTTGATTGTTTTCTCCTTTAGATCTGGTTTAAGTTATTTTTATTATTAATTTTATTTCAAGCAGTTTATCAAATTGTTTTTTTTTCAATTTCGTCCTCATTTAATTTCTTTTCTATATCAAATTTGGTCATTATTTTTTTTATTACTATTTTTTTATTTAATTTTTAAAATTGAGATGTTTTTGTGATTTCATCCTCCTTATTTGTTTCCTATCAAAATTGATCTTCATGTTTGATTTCTATTTTTTTTCTTAGACAAGTTTTTTTGAATTGATATTTCTATTATGGTTTCATCTTTGAACATTAAATTTATTGGGGATTGAGCTTCTTAATTAAATCTAAGTCTAGGATTTCACAAGTTGCAGATTTCAAAAATTAAACTAGGTTTTGGAGATTCGCCTGAGTTTGTTTTTTTTTTTTAAACTCGTATTTTTTTAGTTTCATCATTCAATATTTATTTAATTGGAAATTGGGCTTATTATTTTTTTAATTTGCTTTATATTGGATTTTTCACTGATTTTGAAAATGACTTAGGTTATCTCACCCTTTTCAATATTAGGTTGTTAGATTAAGTTTCATGGTTTTATTCAATTTATTTTTGAAGGGATGACTACGGTATAACAACCAGGTTAAAGGTTTTGAGTGTTAGCCGGGTGGATTAGGTTCGATTTCTTTCAACCTTTTTTATATTATATTTTTTTCTTTAATTTTGTCCTTTAATATTTTATTTACTAGAAATTGAGCTTCAAGTTATTTTCATTTTACTTTCTGTGAGGTTATCGCATTCTTATTTAATTTTGTATTCGTTATTAGATAAGATTCTTGAACATTTGATTTTTTTTAAAATTTACTTGTTATTTTGATTTCATCTTTTAACATCTGATTGATTGAGAAATGATCTCGTGCTTTTATTTCTCGGTTTCCTTTCTAAGGGGTTTTCCCAATCTTATACCCTTAATTAAGAACTAGCGGGTTAACCTAATTTGATTCAAATATTTTTTTATGTTGCTTTTAAAAAAATACTTTTTTTCCAACTTCACCCTTTATCATTGGATAATTTGATAATTAAGCTTAATGATTCTATTCAATTTACTTTCAGCAGAGTAACCTCGGTGTTGCGACCAATTCGTATATTTAACGTGTTAACTTGGATGTGTTTGGGTATGGTTTTTTTTTTTTTTATCATTTTAATAGTTTTTTTTTCACCTTATTTACCATCATTGTATTTTTTTTATTCGTGTTATTGAATTATCCAAGCTTATTAAACTCAATTGAGTTAATAGCTAGAGTCTCATATATATATATATATATATATATATATATTTTTTTTAAGAATGTTTACATTGCCTTGACATTCTTTTTTACTTTGAAAAAAAATTAGGTCAATCAGCGACATAGTGCATACCACCTATCTAGTTATACACTATTAACAAAGGCTAATTCACCTTGGAAAAACATTGGTCAATATGAGAGGGATTAGAGTTAACTTGGGTCCCGTTTATTTGCTGGAAAGTAGTTTTTTCTTGGAAAGTGAATTTTAGGAAAATGAATTCCAGGAAAGTGAATTATTTTTTGATATTTGGTAGTGTAATAAAAAATAAGTTGGAAAACACTTTCCAGTATTTGATTATGTCATGGAAAATAAGCTGGAAAATAACTTATTAATGTTTTATTTTTCTCAAGTTTATTAAAATAATGAGGAACAAATTTTACAAATTAAAAAGTTGAATGAGAATGAAATTGAAAAAAATTTAATTTCATAAATTATCTCAAATAAAAATAAATAATAATCAAAATAATAGAGATCAAATCTAAAAAATAAAAAAATAACAGATGAAGAAATTAAAATAATAATAATAATTAACATTTCATAAATTATTTCAAATAAAATAAGTAACAATCAAAAGAATGAGAATCAAATTTTATAGATAAAAAATTTCAATAAAAAAATGATAAGGGAAAAGCAAATAACAATTATAAAAATGAGGATCAAAATTAATATAAAAATTAAATTTTAAGAGATCAAATTGAAAAATAAATATTCAAAACAAAATATATATAGCAATCAAAAGTTTGAGGACCAAATTTGATATAATCAGCAAATAATATGACATTTCTAAATTTTTCACAACTTTCGGAAAGTGTTTTCCGCCCAAATTTTCCAGTAAAACACTTTCCTGGAAACCAAGCCAAATTTTCCTTTGACTGGAAAGTGTTTTCGTTGACCAACTTTCCTAATAGCAAACAAACACAGGAAAGTTTGGAAAGTGATTTCCCGAAAAATTAATTATGGGAAACAAACATAGCCTTGAACAATGTAAAGATGATTTTTCCTTCCCATAAAAAATCATTGAACTAGATTTGGGGGTAATACGATCTTTTCACAAGGTCCATTGATCACGAGGAAACAGTGAAATTTTCTCATTTTTAAAGCATAGTAAAATAACTTAATTATCTTTAGAAAAAATTAAAAAGTGGCATCTAGGGGATTTTTTGTATTTTCAACTTGGTTTTTAGTTATAATCAAGTTGATCAGGGAAAATATAGTATTTCAATGAATATAAAATATAATTAAAAAATAAAAAATGGTTGGTACATGTAACACACACGCTAACATGTGGGAGGCATTTGAAGCTTTTTAACAGTGTGTGCGGCATCTCCTGATAGATAAAAAATTATTTCAACTGTGTTGTTGGAATTCTCGCAACGTCTTCTTCTTGCTGGGACGATGCATGACGCTATTGGTGGGACAATAACTCAATTCAACTAGGTTTTTTTTTAGTTTCTCTCTTTAACACTGAGTTGTTTTATAATCCAGAGGCTTAGATTGTGTTTTTTTTTACTTTTTTTTTGTTATTATTTTTTTTCAATTCATTTATTGTTTCTATATGTTTTACATTAATTTTTTTTTTACCTCGCACATGGCGAAATGAATGCCACAAATGTAGTGTTCTTTAAAAGAAAAAACAAACAAAATGATATGAGGCATACGCTCCAAAGCCCAATAAGGACTGTAAAAACAAAAACACAGCCTCCACAGTACTTGGGCCAAATATTTTTGCTATGAAAAATCACTGGGTTAGTTTTTTATATTGAGTATCATAGTTTTTAGATCCAGTCTGATAGCCAGCCCAGTTCAAGGTCTGGATTCCGGGTTTTGACGAGGTTGTCCGAGTTAATTTTTTTTAAAAAAATCAAAATGACATCGTTTTAATAAAAAAATAAAAATCAACGGGTTGCAACCGGGTTTTTGACCGAGTCTTGCCGGATCGCCGGGTCAGTCGGGTTTTTTCTTTTCCTATTTTTTCTTCAACCCGGTTTGGTTCCAGCCCCGGATCGGATGAGTCCGGGTCAACCTATCTGGCTAGGCCGGGTTTCAAAACTATGTTGTGTACCAAAGCTTTCAGCATTTTTAAATCCAAGGCATTGAAAGGAATTAAATTGCATTAAGTGCTTGATATTGCATAGCCAAACACTAAACAATTTCAGGCTGACTTTGGTTATCATAATCCCTACTGGCCATTGTAGCACAGGCCTTATATTGTTACAATAAAGATTCATTGTGTGTAATAAAGAAAAGAAAAGGTAAAAAGACTAAAGATAACGTAACTTTAGAGCATCTTTCATGTTGGCTGGGAAAGTAATATTATGCAATCCTCAAACAATCTTCACAAACGTGGAAATTTAAGAGAATTGCCTTAAGTTCTCACGGATGATGAATGTCCATGAAAGAGGTGATGATAAGAATCCTACATGGTGAAAATTTTGTCAAGGTGTGAATTAAAAAACTTGGTGTTTGTTAACACTTTAATTTAAATAGAAATATGTATTTTTAAATAGAAAGTTGTGTTTGTTTGTTTATATATATATATAAAAATTCTGACATGGTTTTGAGAATACAAATACTTTTAATTTTTTTAAAACTCGATAAAATTTTTATAAATTTTAATTCGCTGTTTATTATTGATTAAGCAAACAAGAATAAGAGATTAAGTAATCCTGAGAAATAATATTGCAATCACAATGCTAGCACTAAAAATACGCAATAAGTTGTTTTAAGATTAAATGATTGTTCATTACCTTAGTCTACCTCTTCAAGTGTAACAACCCTAAAATTTCTAACAATTTATCTAAATTTATGAATTTTTTTTTACAAAAATTTCTTCAGGGTTTTCCCTAATTTAGTATATCCCAAGTTATTGACAATATCAACACTGGTCCCTAATAAACCATTTTCACAATTCAATATTTCAATTTTCCTTGAACATTTCACAATCAACAATATTTTACATTCTCTGACATATTAATTCAAGAAATAATCATGTTAACTAAATTAAAGAAAAATAATTGTCTTAACAATTATACACATAAGCACAATTCACACATTTAATATTCCTTCTCCAATCCTATTTAATCTTTCAAGTATTATTATTAAACAAATGATATCAAGTAAGTGCTAATGCTTGGAAAATAATTACACAACAGAATACAAGTTAAATAAGCTAGTCTATTTAAATTCATAAATACACAACAAAATAATCTTCAAAATATACAGGAAATATTATTATTATTATTTTTACATGACTAAAAGATCTACTAGTAATAGGGGTAATCTCTAATGCTACTAGGACGCATGATATTGAGATGAACTTGCACGAAGATTCAAAAGATAACCTTGGTCAATTAGTGCAATTAAAATTTGCATTTATATATATTAGTTACTCATAAAGAAATTTTCAAATTTACAACCCATCTCTCGAGTACTAGTCACAAATCAATAATTCAAAATCTAAAACTGTCCACGCCATAGGGCGTTAGTTCCAAACCAGGATAACTGGACCACTAGTCGTCCATTCACAGGGCACCGGTTCCATACCAGGATAACTGGTCCACCAGTCGTCCATTCACAAAACAAATTATCATGGGAAAATTTATCATCATGGCGCATAAAATTTTATTGATCGTGGAGATAATTTAAATATCTAAGGTTTAAAAATAAATTCAAGGTGTTAAACACTTACCTGATGTTTGTGTCCTGCTAGCTGAACTTGTCTGCTGAGTGGTTCATATAGCCTCACCCACTCTTGCAGGTTCATTTCGTTACCAATTAAATTACTAAATCAATAATATCATTACACTCAAGGTTGTCAAAATCGCGATTTTAACACGGCACGGAACATGCAAACCAAACTCGGATCGTAAAAACGGATTGTAAAATCGTAAGTAAAAGTGAAATAAACTAATAAACAATACAAATGTCCAAACACTTAAAATACATGATTCAAATAAAAATTCATACATGATTTAAATAACTTAAAAATACAATACAATACAATTATGTCCATAGAATTTCATTAACTAAAAATTAACAAACTTAAAACAAATAATTTGTTGGTGTGTTATATAAACTAAACATGACCTCATTGCTTTGATCTTCCTCGGCATATATCCAGCAGTTCAAGAATCAATATATACACCAATTCGGATGTATAGTGCTGAGAATTGAATTAAATATAACAAAAAAAAACCAACATGGCAGTAAATAGATTTTTTAAATGAACTAAAATGAAACTATTTTAAAATTATAAGCAAAATGTAGCCTACCAGGAGATAAATATGAATTTTGTTCATTAGATTTTTTAAACAACAATACCGTCATAAGTTGTTCTTTTATCTCATTATTTATCAGACTTTCCAGGGAATACCGAAAGCTAAAGCAACACATACAGAGACCATTAGATCATGCTCTGCCCTTTTGCAAATATTAGAGAAATAAAAAGAGCTTTTAAAGAGAATGGTAAAGCTTGCTTTACTGACAAAACAAGCAATGATCTTGCAACGTGAAACTCCAGTTTGACTAAGATAATATGAATTCCAATAATCACAAGTTGTGGAGTATGTTTCTTCATCTTAGATATGCTAATATTGGAAGCATGGGCTCGAAAAATACAGTAGAAAGCAACCAAAATTCAGGACAGTATTAAGCATTCATTTCATGCTCTGCCTTTCTGGTGGGAATTGCAATAAAAAGAAAGATGGGTTTTGGAGCTATATATGATGTAGCAGCATTGTAGCAATCTCCACATTGTTTTCGCCAATAGTTAACAGGATACTCTAAAATTCCTAGCTGTCTAAAGTGGTTGGCTTCAGGATTCATTCAAATTCTATCACGGGATCACTCCTGTTAGAGCTTAGAGGATTCATTTATATATTTAATTATTTGCCGAAACCATTAGATATTTACAAAGGATCTTGGACAATTAAAATTATGAAAACTAGAAACTGAAAGCAACCATTTGAAAGCAACATCTTTGGTACCGTCTATCAGATTAGGACACAAACATGCAAAGATTGCAAAAACCCAATATGGCAATATATATATATATATATATGTATAGACACACACACACACAAACAAGACTTGTCAGCACAGTTAATAAGGCATGCGAAATTACAAAAGAGAAAAGATCTTATGATTCAGCAAATGAGCAAATGTTAATATGACAAGCACTCAAGTCTTTTTCTATATCAGACACTTCATCGCCATGGATGAGGAGGAAGAAGAAAAGATTAACAAAAAATAATGTGTTTACCTGGAAGATTTTTAGAACCAGTTGCAAGATCAACAGCAAGTTCAATATTATTTAACTGCCAAATCACCCAAAAATGATATAAGATTGATGGCCCTCTTTTGTATAATAAAACATGATAGAGAAGGAGAGAATCCAGCAAGCAAACCTGACCACTAATGAAAGAATCCAGCAAACAAAGTAGAGGAGTGGAGACTGGAAACTGGAGACCGGAGAGGCGGAGACAATCAGATCAAAGGCAAACGAAATAAGGAAAAAAATGAGGGTTTTGAGAGAAAGAGAGTGGAAGGCGTTGGCTTCCGCTGGGTTTAAGATTTGAGAATAAAAGAATGTGAGATCTGCTTCTGCTAGGGTTGATTTGGGGAAAGGGAAAAGGAAAATGGAGGATTTTTGTGAGACTAACGGGATGGAGAGGAGAGGACTGAGAACAGTGAGAAGATTCCATAGTTTTTGATAATTTTGTTAAACTCGGTAAACTCGGACCGAGTTTACCGAGTTGACCGAGTTTGACCGATTTTAACCGAGTTTGACTGAATTTGACCGAGTTTACTGATTTTCGAGTTTTCTACCCAATTTCACACGATATACCTGAGTTAACTCGTAAAATCGTACGATTTTACGAGTCAACTCACGAGTTTGACAACCATGACTACACCATCAATTTAATTCTATATCAACAATGTCAACTTGTCATCAATTTAATTAGTTAGTCAACAACACTAGCACATGACTCATTTAATATCAATCAACAATATCAACTCATCATTAATATAATTACTTCATCACCAATACTAGTACATAACTCATTTAATTAACAATCAATAAAATCAACTCATCACTCATTTAATTACTTCATCAATGACATTATCACATAACTCATTTAATTATTAATCAACAATATCAAATCATCTCACACCTAATATTATGGATTGCTAAATCACAATTCAAATCAAATAAACACATTTCCATTATATGCATATTTTATACTCTTTTGGCCAGCCATGAGTGCTTAATATAGGTATGTCTTCTTCATTGATTGTTTTTTGACTAATCTACCACCCTTATAAAACTAATCCAAATAATGTTATCATCAATTATTGATTCAATATTTTCATTCATTTTTTTTCTAGACCGAAACCCCCTCTCAAGAAAGGAAATTGATAAAATTTTCTTCAATTTTTACATATTGAAATTTACCCACTATTATTTCATTTATTTAACATTAATTCATCACAATTTCATAGATTAACTCAATCAACCTCATAACTCATACCATAATTATACACTAACACAATTAAATGAAATTTTAATACACTAAATACATCTATTTAATTAAGAAAGGATTTGTTACCTTCTAACTCAAAGAAATAAGAAATGGAAAGCTTAAAATCACCATAAAAATTTCTTTCTTCTTTCCCTCTTCTTGTACACTTTAATCACTAGTTTTATCTCTTTTGTGAATTGTTGTGGATGAATCTTCATAAATTTTCGCTCAATTTCTTCTCCCTCTTAAGCCCCAATATGACTGGTCAAATATGACTAATTTTCCACTCCCCACTAGTTTAAATATTTACAAGTTTTTTTCCTTCTTTTTCATTTAAGAACTTTATTATTTTGTTTTAAAACAATTTGACCCACACAGTTTGACTTATTCAATTTCATCCTTGTCCAATATTAATATTCTTGGATAATAATTTCTACTCCATTAATTTTTTATTTATTTATCTCTTTATTCATTTTTTTTAAAATGTAAATCAATATACAGGAATTTACCTGGAGGAGTTACATCGAGTATATTTTCTGTTAAAAAATACTGTAAGTTGATTTTTCTTTTCCTTGTTGAATTATATGCATGTTTTATGTTTTGTAGAAACCAAATCATTAGAGTATGTTTTGTAGAAACCAAATCATTAGAGTAAAGAGGAACAACAATCTTAGGAACTATTTAATGTGTTCCTACAAATTTCACCAGCTAATTTAAATTGCTCCACTGCACCAGATGCTCAAGATTGGCATTAAATCTCTGAAGTAGCTTGTGAGGCCAAGGTTCTGCTCTTTGCTGGTAAGTTAGAATACCAGTGTTATAGATAACCAATGAAACAGAAACAGAGAGAGGCTACTAATGAAACCAAGGATGTAGGACGGAAAATATATTAGAATTCATGATGACAGGCACAATTTCAACTACAGATCTGCCGAACATCCTTTTGTATCGGAAGACTAAAAGACGCATAATTTACATACAAAGCAAAGCAAGTGCAGGTATCTTACTTTGGCAGATGGTCAAACATAAACATTATCTAATTCCAAGGTTCAAGATGCGATGAAGAAAGATATGCTACAGATGCTTATAACCCCAAGGTTATACACAGTACTCAAACACGGTTAAGCAGAAAGAACAGAGTGACTTCCTGAAAAAGTATGCAATAAAATCAACCAATACAATGTGCGAAGCAAAAACGATTCAAAATGGGATACAGCTTCAATAGTTCAGAAGCTTCATCGAAATGATGCACAAACCTCCTCAAGAATGTTGTTTCAGGACACACACAAAATGAAGCGCTTCTGCAATTTTTCTTAACCAAACCTTTCAATACTAGAAATTCCAAAACCGTAGCCCAGGAAATGAGTCTCTTCTCCAAGCTAAATGCCATAAGCACTGAAGACTCCCAATCCAACTTGTTAACAAAAAGATCCATTACAGCCGTAATTTTATCCTTAGATGTTTCCATGAATCTTTTCTAATTCAGTAAGAATATCTGCCTCAGACAAGTCCCAACTTTTATAAGCATCAACCTTTTTTTCCCATGTCGATTTGCTCATTGACATGAGCGAACTCATTCCAGCAACAAATATACGCTTATAAGGATCAAACCCCATATCCCTCGCTACCTCTACAAGGTTTTTGACTTTATCAAATTCATCGAGAACACCCTAGGACAGTAATAAACCAATTTAACAATATTCGATTCTAACACTCCATTCTCACGCCAAAGGTTGGCCCTACTTGCCATATCCCTTTCAAGAAACTAAAAGTTGGGATAATGTGGTTTTTTAAGCCTCTGACCAAAAGCAAAGGGTGTTTTGCAATATCAGAGCAAGAAAGTCCTATGGAGTTGAAGAAATCCAATTTGGGAAAAAGGGCATCCTCAGGATTGCAGATAAGGAGTTTAGCATGTGATTTGACAATATTTAAGATTTGGGTTTGTGAGAAACCATGATTTTTGAGCAAGGAAAGAACCGAGTCAGGGTTTCAAAACAGACATTCTTGGAAACAATAAGAGCAGACTTAGGAGAGAACCCACATGAATTTATGAGGTAAGAAACAGTTAACGAGTGTTGATTTTTAGCACTTGTAATGCTTGAGATGCATCTGGACGAAGACGCTACTGAGACTGATGAATTTTTTCCAACAACCCTAACATTTTTGCAGAGAAACCCAACAAACTCATTACTTTTAAAATGTTCCTTTTTAAATACTTTAAAATAATATATATATTTTTTAAAAATTATTTTTTATACATCAAAACAAATAAAAAAACATAAAAAAATTAATTAAAAAAACACCAACAAAGACACATAGAGTGCGTTTGGTATTGTGGTAGATGTTGTGGTTGTGGTTTGAAAAAAGTAATTTCAGAAAAAGTGCTTTTAGTTGAGGTTGGTCTGAAAAAATATATGTTTGGTTAAAACTGTGGTTAAAATTGAGGTTGAAAAAAAAGTTGTTTAATGTGTTTGGTTACAAATTGTGGTTGAATTTT
>Ga0325400_1005137_pt1 | contig 12264 bp, 10 predicted proteins | sample PopdelMetagenome_2_FD_205662 | JGI IMG/M metagenome (GOLD analysis project Ga0325400, IMG submission 205662) | Populus deltoides microbial communities from Bellville, Georgia, United States - Xylem-PdKOR-R1 | ecosystem: Host-associated > Plants > Phyllosphere > Stem > Wood/Secondary xylem...
GGTCAAATTAAATTTATTAAGGACTTAATTGGTGAAAAATTAAGTTTGGGGACCCAATTTGAGCTTAATTGAGAAGATTGAAATTTTAGAGAATCAAACTTAAATTTTACAAAGTCAATTGGTTCAACTAAATGGTAAAATAACAAGAAAATCAAAGTTTTAATGTCAATTAGGAGTTAAATTGAAAAAATTCACAGTTAAGGACCTTTTTAAAAAAGGCGCAATTAGATTATATATTATTTGGAGGTTTAAAACTTCACAACGAGCTCTTTGAAGATGCCAACCTGATCATCGTGAACTACCAAGAAAGAAGATGAACAGAGGCTAAATGACACGTCGTTTGGGTTAAACCTTAGAAATTAGGGTTTTTAATTTGAGATTTGATAAAGTTTCAACTTAGTCCATGTTTTTTTAATTGTGGTATATGCACCCTTAATTGACATAAATTTTTTAATTTCATACCATTTTACCCCTGTCAAACTCAATTACCAACCCCTAAGTTGGATGCCTTTTTCATTTTGGTTCTTGGTTCTACATTTGTGCATTTTAACTCTTAATTGACCTACAAACTTTCAATTTCTTCAATTTAACCCCTGATTTGGTCAATTTCAGCTCCTATATTCATACGTCTTTTCATGTTTGATCCTTGGTTTTGGATTTCTTCAATCAAGTCTTTAATTTCCTATCAAACTTCAATATTTATGCAATTAAATCCTTGATTTCATCAAATTAACTCTTAAGAATTGCAATTTGACCCCCAAACTTTAATTTCTTCTAATTAAAACCTAAATTGACTTTAAAAATCAATTTCTTATGCAATTAAGCTCTCAATAAATTCAAATAGACCTTGAAAAATTTTAATTAAGTCCTCAAGCATTCAATTTAAAATTTTTCTTTTCAAATTAAATTTTCTTTGCTAATAGAGCCTTTTTCAGTAAAAAATATACTGTTAAATTTTTTAATCTTGTATATTTGATCTTTCATAATCAGTCTTTGATAATTTTTTGGGCATTTTGATATACTCTTCTTATATATATATATATATATATATATTCTTCCAATACTTTTTTTTTTTTGCATTTTCTCCTTTCCTTTTTTTTTTTGTTTATGTGGGGGTCTCAAAATGAATATCCACAAAAAAATTTCTTCAAAGAAGAGGTTTGTTGTAAAGAAATAATTTAACACATCCTTTTAATTTGTAATCAAGAGGATGAAACCTTTAAACATGTTTTACTTTATTGTCATTTGTTGTAGAAATTATGATCACATGTGGTTGCATGGCTAGGTCAACAACAACGGATTTTGCCAGAGAATTTAGATGCACTCTTCCTATAGTGGCATGTAATGATAATGGGTTCTATAAAATAAAAAGTGTGGTTATTGTTCTTCTATGGTATTATTTGGTCTGTCAAAAATGCTCAAAATAATTTGGTTTTTAATGAGGTAGTTCCTGATTGGGATGATATTTATCATTCCTGTTTCTATAAAGTTGCATATTGGGCAAAATGTGGCTGTGAAAGTTTTTTCTATACTAGAACAAATTTACCCTATGAATTTCTTTCGTGACAAAAACAACTAGAATTCAAAGTAATTCGACTTGGATACACCTTCAATACAGATGTTAAAGTGGAGTGTAGATGGTTCTTCGAATCGCAAACCATGTCCCTTTAGTATTGGTGCAGTTTTAAGAGATCACGAAAGAAATTTTCTGTGTTATCTCTTGTTCTATAGGTGCAAAAGAATCAAATGTGGTTGAGGTTTTGGCAATTAGAGAAGCTATTTAAGTAAGTATTAATTGTTCCTATGCACATTCTAGAAATTGAATTGTGAAGTCTGATTCATATAATGCTATTACATGAATCAAGAGCCGTAATATCATGAGACCATTTAATGATATTTCAAATTCTTGTAGTACTATCCTCTTTACTGTGACCTTTACTCCTATTCTTAGAGAGATGAATCATATCACAGATCACTTGGTAAAGCAAGGAGTCCATAGAGAAGCAGATCTAGATGCTTGGTTTTAGTTTGTTTTAATTTCAAAGTTTGGTTTTTATTATAGTTTTGTGGGTTAATTAATAGGACATTGTTAATTTTGTTTAGTCCTGATTGGTTTGTAAAGCACCTACCTACCTACCTATTTCTTTGTTTCTTTCTCTCTTTATATAGCCATTTTCTTGCTGGCTACAAGAGATCTTAATGAAGTTATCATCTTTTATATCGTCTGGCTTAGCTCCAAGCCTTACACTATTAATTATTATAGACCACATTTTGATGCTTGAGAGGATGCTGCAAAGAAGACAATATATGTACTAGCTAGTGTTATCTTCACCATCCTCACTGTGTTTTCGAGAATGGATGGAATTTTTTCAAACTATTTTAAAGTGAATTTCTGTATTTTTAAAATTTAAAGTATAAAACAGCATGTATTCACTGTCTCCATTTTATTTTTATTTCAAAATAGTAATCAAATGCCACCTTATTTTCTCATCTGTATACATTACAATGTCATCAACTATAACCAATAAAAGATTCCATATTTAATTTCTTCTAATTATAACAAATTTTGTACTACAAACAACTTTGAGGCTGGACTGAAGTACCAGAAGCAGTTCCATCAACATTTCTACACGATGCATAAGCTAGTCGATTTCTATAAGTGAGTTTTACATCTTCCATGCGAATCCCAGTGCATGGATGCTTCTTGCTACAATCAAATTTCACAGCAACTTGCGTTGCCGATGTTCCATGGATATCCTTGTACGTCACATTGGTAATTTTAATGCCAGAAGCCTGCAGTTCTTCCAAATGATCAAAACTCACGTATTCATTCATTGAGGATTTATAATTAATTAAGAGGGATATAATTAGGATTAGTATTACGTACCTGACCAGGGCAGTCTTTATTGTCAGGGCAGTAATTCTGATCGATGACAATTGGGTTTTGGACGTTGGTCATCACAACATGCTGGAAAAGAATGTCCTTAGCAAAACCATTACTAGGTCTCCCCCAAGACTTTATTCTTAAACCATTCTGGCTGTCTGTTAGTGTAACGTTTTTAACCGTCACATTTTGCACACCAGGCTCTTCAAGATCCTTGCCTAGACTCCCAATGCTGCACTTTATCACAAAAATCCCTACTTTATTCACTTCAAACAACATAATCAAGCATAGTATTCAAAGAAATTAACGAGTTACACGCCAATGAGTTTGTAGCTCAACAGACGTTAATGTCCCTCTTTTCTCGTTCTTAGATTACATTTTGTTAGTGTATCGACAGGTATAGAAAAGGATATAACATTTTTGAGAGGTTTTATTACCTTATCCCATGGCCAGGTCCACACACAACATTTTCAATCCGTAAATCAGTTGTACCGGCACCGATTGATACACAATCATCACCTGTTTTTATTTTTGTGTTCAAAATAGTGACACCATCTGATAATTGCACATGAATACCGTCTGTGTTTGGGCTTCTGTAAGAGGCAGAAATTCTAAGTCCTTGCATTTTTACTTTTTGGCAGCCATTGATGACTATATGAAACATCTGACTGTTCAGGGATGTCAATCCCATTATCACTATATTTTTCGATTTGGTAAATCCGAGTGACTACAAAATACACAAAAAAGTTTCAATTATTTTCTTCTTTATACCATACTTTAGGCTAAATTTAGGAAAATATTTTGGTGATTATTGAACATACCGTAGCTCCAGTGGGGCAATTCTTGCTTCTATTCTTACAAGTCCACAAGCCAATGCCACGACCATCAAGAATCCCTCCAAAAATCGAAACCCCATTAACATTTTCAAAGAAAATCCATTTTTCACCAAGGACACGATAATCAGATGGAGCAACAAGTGTGCCATCGATGCGTATCGAAGTAGCATTATTCTTGCAAGGGCCACGAAAAGCTACTTTGGGGAGCAAGAATTTACTTGGTGGCACATATATGGTGGTAGGTTTTGTAGAGCGGCATGCTTGTTCCCATGTAGCAAGAAACGCCTTACTTGAGTCCGTTCTTCCATCAGGTTTGGCTCCATAATCCAACACGTTGTGTTTTCCTCCACTTGCTGTTAAAGAAGCTGATGAGGTAAGGAAAAAAAACGCAAATGCAAGAACAAAATAACTCGTAGAACTGTCCATTTCTTTGGTATAACAGCTTGTGGTGAAAAGACAGATCAATAGAACAAGATAACTGGAGAGTACTTGAAGGAGAGGGAGGAGGTGGGGTTCGAAGGAATTAGATTTAGAGATATTTATTTATAGAAGTTCTTGGAATTGGATTTTGAATGAATCGAAAGCAAGAGCTGCATGCACCAAACGTTAAGGTTAAGGGGAGATATTTATGCTTTCTGATAACTTTCATTACCAGATTGCCCTTGCTTAAAACTTGGATGGCTTCCATATTTATCATCTGCTTTTTCCATGTGATTAGTCATTAAGCAGAGTTAGAAAAAAATCAGGGGAGAAAGGCGTTTTTTTTTTTATAACTAAAGTATTGCATTAAAACGCCAAAAGATGGCGGGAAGGACAAGATACAAATTAATCTGCATAACACTCAAGTTTAGCAAATTTAACAGACGAAATTTGCTAAACTTGAGAAAGGCGTATTGGTAATAAACTTTTAGAAGCTTGAGAAAGCAGAAAGGAGAATGCAGGTGCACGGTTTTCTTTGAAATGAAGAATTAATTAATTATTAAGATGGTCAGTTGATAAATTCAGCTTGAGAAGGGAAGGACTTTACTGTCAACGTGACACGGCAGCGCCAAGTCGCTAACCCTTTCTTGTTTTATGCCCCTTTTCTAGGCAAAATCAGTGTTTTTATACCTTCTATATAATCATAATGCTTAGCAGAGGAATTATCATGGTAATCTACTTCAAGTATACTTCCTTGCTTCCTTAATTTATGCCCAGAAGAGAGTCCTATCAAGACAACTGGACCACATTCGAGTCCGCCCTTAAAGTCTTCCTCATCAAATTAGTTAGTTTTTGTTGGGATTGATTGATCAAATAAATCTCAATTCTGAATACTATTTCTCATGCTAGAGATCCTGCTGTTCATGCCAAAATCAAGTGCCGCCATAAGGAACTTGAATATTTTTAATTAGGAGCACTGCATGCTGAGATGGCCATGGAGTTCTACATCAACAGTTACCCTGTCCGTTTGTTTCTCTCTAATTTACTCTAATATTTTCCTCTTCTAGCTACTTTATATATATATGGTTAGCTGGAAAGTTATTTTTTTGGGGCCATTACCATGCTCAATGGAAAGCTTTTCTAATTTTAGAGAAGTAGGGTTCTCTTGTTTGCCAATCTAGCTCCTCGATTTTTCTCGACCAATATATATATATATATATATATATATATATATATATATCCTAACCACTCACCATTTAGTTTTAAAGTTTCACATCGTCTAGATATAGAAGATGAAAGTTCCTGGGTGGAGTCAGGTGCTATACTTGTTGAAGTTTATTATAGAATTGCTGAAAAGAGTAGGATTTAATTTTATGATTACTCAGCAGGATTTTGTTTTAGGGTTTGCGGATAACAGGATAAGGTAACTTGCTGGGGAAAAATGGTTTGCCTGTCGACATGAACATCATTTGACTCCAAAACTAGCTCCACCACCATTGTTTTTTTTTGGCCAGAAGATCTCCATTAGCATCAACAAGGACTGCAATATTAGCAGAGAAAAGATAGCATCGACATGCAGTGGCAAGGTTGGTAGAAGGAATGGGTTGAAGAATATAGTTAAAGTTCGATCCAGTCTTTATTTTTCAAGAATTTCAATAAAGTCCTTAATTAAACTTTGCTATATATTCAATTTAGTCCTTAAGTTTTTTAGCATTATATGTAATAATCCATTATTTTTTTAATGAAAAATTTATATAAAAAAATCACAAGCCAGGCCCGTAACAAATAAAAGCAAAGAAAAAGACCAAAACATCTTAGATAATTGTCAGAAAAAACCAAAACAAGCTAATAAAAACCCAAGCCCAATAAAAAAGGCCCAATTAAATCAAAACAGGTCTAGTTAATTTTAAAAGGAAAAAAACCGGTCAGTTTAAGCTCACTTCTATTGCATCCATAATCTAATCATGGTAAAGATATGGTGAGAAAATTGTGAAAGGCGATTGGTATAATAATTAAGGATTTTTTTTTTAATTCTTAAGGTTTGGATGTTCGGTGTGGTTTGAGTTTTCCAAACTGCTTGTTTATGGTGTCTGCGCGCGCCTCAACGATCTCTCTAGCATATCTATCACTAGCCTTATGTTGCCTTCCTGTGGGAGACGGAATTGAACAAGCCTGTGTGTACTAGCCTTATCTCTCAAAGTTTTGGGACCTTAAGTCAAGTAAAGACTGTGCGTACTTTGATTTCTCATGATCAACTGTCAATGCATATAGTAATCCTAGACAGTACAAGAAGAAAACCCATGTGAAAAACTGTGACCTAGGTTGGCCCCTCTCCATTAATTCAAGGAAAGTTACTTGTCACTATAAGTTGTTTGAAATCACGTCAATTGAATGTTCATTGATCTGCGCATGCCCAAGTTAATCAGCTATGTATTCTCTTTTGATCAGCCCTAAGTTTTGCCATCTTCGATTAATATATTGATTTTAATGGAAATGAATAGGGGCCAATAGTATCCAGAACCAAAGTGTTAGTCTTCATATATAGTAGGTCTATGGCACATGGATTACCCGACATTCGGCTAGCATAAGATCAATTTCAAGATGAAGTTCTGCCAGTTAATGCCAACGAATCACTTTTGTGTTTTCTTTCATCATAACAGTACTGTTACTTTTTAATTTGATGTATCTGATAAGATGCCAAAAGAGTACATCGTTGTGTATATGAGGAGGGTCAAGGAGCTAGCAAGATAAGCTAGCTAGCCTAGATCGATCGATGCCAAACTAACTAGATATATTTAGATAATTAAGTTTCGTGGCTTATCTGCTGGTCCAAAAAGAAGTTATTGCGTTTTATGACACACACCCCTCGAATTAATGGGGTTGGATGCTTGAATTTTGGATGAACTCTTAGCTAGCTAAATAATCTCAAGAACATCACATGCTTCCTCTGGCAAAGATTGCTTGAAACAAGGAATCCCTAAAAGAAGACAATTAATGCAATTAAGCTATAGCTTTCATTCACGCATGAAACATTGCTATACACATGATGTGTTTGTGTTGAAGAAAGGGGCTCAAGACATGTAAGTCTTGGTCCTCAGACACATCACAAGGCCATTCCTTGTCTGTCTAATAGTCAAAGCTCAGCCAGGAAATTTGGTTTTTGAACACCACACGATCACATATACATGTGAGGATAACAACATTAACTAATCAAAAGTTGAAAAATATTATCCGAGGATCTGTTAATTTGTTGAGAAGTGAAGGATTGAGGAACTCTACTTGTTATTAAAAATATAATTATTGGTCCATTCAGATCGATCGTAGAACACTGAGCGATCCCCACCTTCACATGTGATTGGATACAGTACTTGAAATTAGTTCTACATGATGTCCTTTGTTAGTCACGATGGGATTTAGATAGACAAAAAGGGGGGGCTCGAAATCCCTGGTAATGGGGATCTTTGCGGCTGTCTGCTGCTGCTCGTGATTTCATTTCACATGGCTTACTCTTAATTATTTGAAATTAGCTCCCAACAATCTTGCCAGAAACTCATGGAAATTGCCATGAAGCAATCAAACCCTTGGAGTACTCAAACATTTGGGCGAGGGAGAAATATTGGTTAGTGACCTGAAAGCCATATCATCAACTGTCTTGTTTGGTATTTTATTTTTAATTCCTTCCAACTTCCAAACAATATATAGGCTTAGTTACCATATCAACTGTCTTGTTACATAAATTTATTTTTATATTTTTATTTTTCTAACTAAATAGATTTTTTATTCTCAATGTCTTTTTTTTTTTTTCCTATTATAGAGAATAGTAATCAAATGCTAACTAGAAGGCACGTAATATATTACCTTATAGGCTCTCATATATACAAGTAGATAAATTAGTCAAAAACTTAGCGTGAATGTTGGAAAGAAAAACTGTAGAGTTGAATTGTATAGGCGGGCAGTCTTCAGAAGAAAGTCCAATAAAAAACAGGTGAAGTGACAAGAAAACAAGAATTACGTGCGACAACATTATTTAATTATTAATATGGGATGGCCAAATAGTCAAAAAATAAAATAAAATACGCAAATTGAAGGAAGACACCATGATTTAAGGCAGTAAGAACTTAAAGGAAGGCAGCCGATTTTATCTCCGTGATCTTTGCTCCACTTGTCACGTTCAACTCTGCCTTCAATACATATAATAACGTATCTGTGTGATTATATGAGTGGTAATTAATTACATAATTGAGACCATTAATTGCTGATACTAATTTAATTAATTTGAAATATATAAACCATTTACCCATACACAAGGGTACTTAATGGTTTAATAACTCGCAATCGAGGCTATACCTTTAATTCCATTTATAATTGGTTTGGGAAAATATATAATTAAAGCATATATTATGGGAAATATTAAAAGGGTACGTAGCTAGCTAGCTAGCTATAGGATTAAAGTGTGAAGAGACTTGGAGCTTCTGGTTGCAGCAAAGAGACATATCCTTTAACTGTACATATATGTATATACACAAAGCGGCGATAAAGGGTAATTTGGTGAAGAAACACACAAGTATGGAGGCCGGAATTCTTCTAAAAATACGGCGTTGATTGTTTGTAATCTATGAATATTCAATCTCCAAATTCTTCCTATAAATACCACCTCCACCTGCTTCAATGTCCCATCACTCTCCAAGCAAAATTAACTCCCTTTCCTTCCACTACTGATCACTTGCATTAATTGTTATCAGTCAAAAAAGAAAAAAAGAAAAGTATGGCAGTCCTTCCACTTCTTATTGCTCTTCTCTCCATCATTTTCTTTGCCTCCTCACCTTTAGCCAAAGCAGCACAATACAGTGTGCTAAGTTATGGAGCCATGCCTGACGGAAAAACTGACTCAACCAAGGCCTTTGCGGCTGCTTGGTCACAAGCATGCGCCTCCACACAGCCAGCCACTATCTCTGTTCCTAAAGGGAGTTTCGCTTTAGGTCAAGTGAGGTTTCAGGGTCCTTGCAAGAATAATGCTATTTTGGTACGTATAGATGGTACCCTAGTCGCTCCATCAGACTATGGGGTCCTTGGTAGGGCTCAAAATTGGCTAATCTTTGAGCATGTTAATGGGGTCACTATATCCGGAGGGACTCTTGATGGACAAGGAGCAGGACTGTGGTCATGCAAGAATTCCGGCAAGGATTGCCCCAGCGGCGCAACGGTATGCTAGTCATATGCATGACATAATGAAATATCTTACAGTTTTGGCCTGTAGACGAAAATCACGCCATCTATTTTCAATTTCTTAATTTTCTTGTTAATCTATTTATGGTGCAGTCACTTGAATTCTCCAATTCAAACAACATCGCAATTACCGGATTGGCATCATTGAATAGCCAAATGTTCCACATTGTCATCAATGCCTGCCAAGACGTCAAAGTGCAAGGAGTGAGAGTCTCTGCTGCCGGAGATAGCCCTAACACCGATGGAATTCACGTGCAATCATCGACCGGAGTCACCATCTTGAATTCTAGGATTGGAACTGGTGACGATTGTGTATCCATTGGCCCTGGTACCTCTAATCTTTGGATTGAAAATGTGGCATGTGGACCTGGCCATGGAATCAGGTAATGAAGAAAATAATAGTGAAATGATAATCAACTACACAATAATATCAATTATCATGTGCAGTACCTAATTATATTTAATACGTTGCTAATTATGGGAACTGAAAGATAATAATGTGTACATGATTGATGTAGCATTGGAAGTTTGGGCAAGGATTCTCAAGAGGCTGGTGTGCAAAACGTAACGGTGAAGACCACTACATTCACAGGCACAGAAAATGGAGTGAGAATTAAGACATGGGGAAGGCCTAGCAGTGGTTTCGCCAGAAATATTCTTTTCCAACATGCAGTCATGACTAATGTCCAAAATCCCATAGTAATCGACCAGAACTATTGCCCCGGCGAGAAGGGCTGCCCAGGCCAGGTACGTTAAATTTACCGTCTATACTAGTTTTCATTAAATTCTGATCAATGGTAACACATAAAATAGACTAAAATATTTCTCCATTTTCTTGTACATTAAACAGGTTTCCGGTGTGAAAATTAGTGATGTGACCTACCAAGATATCCATGGATCATCAGCAACGGAACTTGCGGTGAAATTTGATTGTAGCAAAACAAATCCATGCTCGGGGATCAAATTGGAAGATGTAAAACTCACTTACAACAATCAACCAGCAGAAGCGTCATGTAGCAATGCTGGGGGAGTTGCTTCAGGCGTGGTTCAGCCTACTAGCTGTTTATAAGAGCCTGAAGATGGCTAGTTTACTAAGCATGCAATTAAGAAGAAATAGTACTTACTACCATACACACATATATAAGAGAAAAAAAAAATGTCATGAGCGAATTATATATAGCTCATTGAGTCAAAGTTTATTGCTTGAGCCCGAGGCACATTTCTGGCGCCCGACCTTTGCAATTATAGTTATAGTTGATGTAAGAATTGTATTCTCTACTTAATAAACTTCGATTTCTTTTTTAAAGCTTGAATCAGAATTATGCTGTTGGTTGAGAAGTAAGATAGTGGTGCTAGCTGTGTTTGTTGCTAAACCATAGCTTAATTCCCTAACTAAGTTACCATAAAATATACAAATATTTATTTACTTTCTATCATTCACAGTTTCGAACTTTCTGACGAGGATTAATTCTTAATTCAAGTGAACAAGGCAAGTCTTTTCTGCACTAGCATCTACGTCTATAGCTATAATAAGTTTTTCTGCTAGAGACAAGGGTTGCCTCGTTCTCGTTACAATTTAAGCAGAAAACTTCCTTCCATATTGACAGGAAGTGATCGACCTTCATCTCAAGCTAAATGTTATGAAACACTTGTACTTCTGCAGTAACAATGGCATACTTCATCTCACATTCAAAATTGTTGAAAAAATTGAAGTAAAAGATGGTTGGAGACTTCTTGAAAGGGGTAGCTATTTTGTCAACAAAAACAGAGAACCCAATTAGAAGACCCTATCCACTGCAAGAAGTTAGCCTATCGTTTAAAAAAGACTGATTCGAAAGACAAGGTCCAATGAAGTTGCCCTGATAATAGATTGTTTTGCAATGCAAAAAACCTTACCCATGCATGGAAGTGGTCCTTGAGCCCCACATCTGTTTCCAGACAAAAGAGAGATATCCTTGAAATTCACTCCAAAACTATTCAGAGATAAATTTATTTTATATTTCTATTTTTGACCTTCCAACTAAATATATTTATGTCATTTCTATATTTGTCTCTTCTGTAACCAAATGCAATCTGTGAGTCTATTATCATTAGAATTTCAACATTCAACTCCAATATATTCAAAGATGAAACCATCAATTTTGTTGCTGAAATCCCAGATGGAGTCCTGAGAAAGAATAATATTTTATCATGCTGCCTTTCAATTTAAGTATGAAATTCCATATTGCAGAGGGAAATACCTTCAAATGAAATTAAAAACTAAGCAATATCTGTCACTATCTGTTATAATAGTAGAGTAACACACCAGTGCTAACAGTGGCATTTGGCAGAAATCATTTTAAATACAAAATGCTATATCTGAAACAATATGAACATGGAAAGACAAAGGATTGAACCTCTTTAAATTTAGTAAGAGAGTAACCAACACCAAACACAGCTATTGTAACCACGTACTGAGATTTGTTAATGTATCATGAAGACTTGTTAATGTTTGTCCTGTTTTCATCGGGTCTCTGCTATTCAATCTCAACAGATTTGCCTTTCGAACTAGCTGGGGAAACTTCATGCTGCATCTCTAAATCATCAATCTAGCCACATCTCTCCCTTATTGCTTTTGTGTTTTTGTACCCTTGAAGTATTGTTGGTCTTCGATCTGGAATGGTATCATCACAGTTGTTTGCAACTTTTAGCAACTAAGAGATGTCAGCATCAAATCCTTGCCCAATCAAGATTTGTCGATGGCGTCATAAAAATTATATCTACTCAGAAAATGACTAATCCTTGGAGAGTTTTTTAATCAAGATTTAAGCAATAAATATCACTCTCAGTCGAACTATACTTGTATTAAATATACACAGCAAGAGAGCCAGCACTGTATGTGTTAGAAATATTTGAAAC
>Ga0325400_1005138_pt1 | contig 12263 bp, 4 predicted proteins | sample PopdelMetagenome_2_FD_205662 | JGI IMG/M metagenome (GOLD analysis project Ga0325400, IMG submission 205662) | Populus deltoides microbial communities from Bellville, Georgia, United States - Xylem-PdKOR-R1 | ecosystem: Host-associated > Plants > Phyllosphere > Stem > Wood/Secondary xylem...
AATTTTTTTACTTTTTTCTCTATTTTAGGCTATCTTGAATAGCCTTTGCTTTAAACAGATCAACTTGCTCATACTGGATTGTAGAGACTTGGTCTTCCAAAGTATTTACTCTATTCTAGTATTCCCTCATATTTGACTCAACTGCTCTTCTTGCTTCTCTTTCATCATCATCTCCGGCCTTGTATTAAGCTCTTAAGTTTTTTTTTTTCTTTCAATAATGAGATTAGTCAATTTACTTTTCTCTTTTTCACCTTCTAGTCTCATTCTGTTGTGATCCTTTTCTTTTTTTTTTTAAAAAGCTATTGATTCCTTGTCAGCACATCTCCTACCTTCAGAGGTCTTTTTCAAAGTCACCAATTCTTTTTCCAGCATCACGTGTTTGTTCACCAGGTCATCATACTTGATCATTCTTTCTTTCTACTATTTCTGGATTCCATGCACAATTTCTTTACACTGCTTATCCATCTTTTGGTGGTTCTTTCCTTACTCTGAATCTTGTATTAATTGAGCTATCCACTCAACCTTTTCTCTCAACTATTGGTTTATAAAGGCCTCCATCTTTTTTCTCTTTTAAAAGTTGGTTTTCTAAGAATTTTTGTTGACTCTTACTATTGCTCAACTCAATCCTCAGCTTATCTAACTCATCTTGCAAATCTTCTTCGTTATTTGCCCTTTTTCTCCTAGGTTATGTGGTGGAGGATCTTCCTGGCTAATATTTGGCTTTGCATTCTAATGTTTCTGAGCACCTTAGATAATTCATCATTCCTCCATACTAAGTAATTAGGGTTGGTTAATGATTCTTTTTGTTGTTCCTCTCTGTAGAATAAGACAAGCTGCCCCCAATCACATCTCATAGTGTGATTGGCATCTTTGAACAAATTGTTATACTTAGCTAATTCCTAGGTCCTCAACATGTACTGAATGCCTCTAAATTTTCTAGTTACCAACAAGGGTGAGTAATTGATGTAACTAGTCAAACCAATCAGTGGGACCCATGCTCTATTACCACAACTCATAAGATAAGATGAATTGCTTACCCAAAGGGCATTCCACCTGAAATTACTCCGATAAAGTGCTTGGTAATTTTTTACCCATGACTTCTAATTTAAGTTGTTCCATTCCTCACTCAAAATCATTATGAGGGGTCTCATGTTGAACCATCAGAAATTATTGAAAACTTTTCATGGTGTCTCTAAATGACTGGCTATCTATATATAATATAGAACACAACACCACATTGCTCCCTTTCCATGCAATTTACAATGGTTTAGGGATAAAAGAGTTTCAACCAAGAAAGTTGTGGTGGCGTTATTCTTTGTCATTCATATTCAACTAAGGTGTTGGCAGCTTCAATACTGATGATCCTAACAACTTTTAAAGGAAATGAAACTAACTCGAAGATGGTGAAAGCAACTACTTAGTATTTCTCTTCTCCTAGTTTTCCCTTATCTTTATTTGCCTTCATTTTATTCTCTATTAACTTCCACTTAAATTCTCCATTAAACATCTTGTACTGATCAATTTAGTCTAGATGCAATAATTTTACGACCTTGGTATCTGTATTCTTGATTCTTTGTCTGAAATATACTTTGTGAGGGTCATTTGGGAAGTTCAGAATCTGGGCATACTTTTTGATGGTAGGGGTCATGTCAATATCTCTAAAGGTGACACATCTATAACCTAAATTCCAGAAATGCATTAAGGCCTTGCCTGTAGAAATCTAAACTGAGATCCTTATTAGATGGGCAATTCTCCCATACTTTCTCTCGAACAAAGTCTCATCCACATATCCCAAGATTGCCACAAGCTTCTTTATATTGTCCATGGAGTATTTTGGTCATGTACAGTAATTCCCCAACCTTGGTCCATAGGCAAAATCCCCTTCAACTAGATGCATCATCTCAGATCTTTTTCCATACTCAGAAAAAGTCATGGAAGTCTTAGTCATAGCTAAAAAACAACTTTGCAAAGTTTAGGATTTTAATCAAGTTTAACCTATTGCAAAATGAATTATTAAAGAGTTCATACCCTATAGGTAGGTTCTAGGTTATTACATGAGGGGTAAGCTCACTACCTGGTCTTAAAAGAGTCTATGATATGCCCAATGACCACCTTTCATGAAGGCAGTGTAGAGGTTTATAAGGAATGGTTGGGGCACAGTGTAACCGTCATTATTAACTAAATGCTCGACTTATAGTTAGATTTCTCACGAATTTGAACTCCGACTGAAAGTCATGAGACAAATCGCTATTCCCCACTTAACCTAGAATTGAGTTTATTAAAAAAATAAAAATGCATGAAGGCATTAATTCATACTCGATGTACTTATGCATGAGTAGTATATAAACATGCATGCTAAAGCAGTAAAAATAAATATGCAAAAATTAAATTAAATAGACCAACAAAAAAAAAGGCAAACAATCAAAGCTTAGTCTAACTAATTTCTTCTTTACTATGTGAGATTCATGAAATACTTTGTTTAAATTCACCATCATTGGGTTGTATCTCTTTTTTTATTGCTATGTTATAACATCCTTCATGTTGTTTGTTCTATATTGTTCACCACCATTAATAAGTTTATGAATGTTCTCTAATATTGTGTTTGTGTTTGTAGTGTTTGTATAAGGTTTTAAAAAATCGCATTCTATCTTTTAGGGTACGTCTCTTTAAGTTAGTTAAGTTTAAACCTCAACCAGAACATCTAGTTTTAGATGTATATGTGTCAATGTTCACACTTATAAGTTATACTAGAAATGTTAGGACTTTCTACCAATTAAAGCATTGAACTTTAAATATCTTAAACCTCTTACAGTTGGAATTGCTAAATATCTAGTTTGAGCATGCTATCATTTGTCATTTCCCCTCTCTATATTGTTTTCTTGCAATATCCATACTATTACCCCATTCATATTGTTTGGACTTATAATGCATTATAAATGGATTCTTATGTGTGTTTGTAACTATTATGTTTTGTATCTATTTAGAAGTTGCAATATAGCTTTTAGGTTAGCTTCTCTTTAAGTCGGTTGATTCTAAAACCCAGTTAAAACAAGTCTTTTAAAAGACCTATCTATTCCTTAAGTTTATTTTTAGTTTGTTCATTTTTTACTACTTATTTATATTGTGGTTGAAACTTTATAATCTTGCATCTTGGTTTTGTTATATTCTTAACCATTTTAACACAATCATTGTCAACTGTAATTTGATATTTTCTTTTATATGGATGTTAATCTTTTCAAATAGTATGTGTTTTGGCATTCCCTTTTGTTTTCTAATGAAAAATCAAGACTCATTCATATATGTATTCATATTGGCTTTGTAGCTTGTTTACAATGCCTATTAAGGGTTTGACCCATATAAAAAAGGAATTTAAAAGATCAACATTCCAAGCTTTCCACAAACACTTTCTTTTTTAAATCATGCTTGCTTAACTTTCAAAAAAAGTTTCTACATTCTAAACTTGTCACTAACATTTCCTTTTTAAATCATGCTTTTTAACTTTTTTTAAAAAAATTCTTTTTCATTTTTTGTTTGATATTTACCTTCAATGTTCAATGTAAATAAACTTATAGCAAGTTGTCATCTTGAATGTTGATGGGGGAATAACACCTTTCTCTTGTATCTCGGTTTTGAAAGACCAAAAATCTTCTTTAAAATGCATAGAACCTTTAAGTCAAGTGTCCATCAATGGTTTTTTGGTGTAAATAAACCTTCATCGGTCATTTCATTTTTTGAACCAATTGAGAGAATTAAGTAAGTATATCCAATTCTGTCAATATCGATAAATGGCTTCTAAGTGTTAATTTATCATCATTAGTCGTTACACTTTAGTGTCAATCAACAGTATTAAGTTAGTCTTTCCTAAGTGAGTTGCATTCTCATGCAAATTAATGATCATATGATAATAGTACAGAATCTTGACTTCTAAATTAGTTATCCACTAACATTGATTATGCATAGAAGAATATTCTCTAATCAGTATACATGGCTATTGATTAGGGGTAATACTATAAAAAAATGAATAATGAAGTGTGATTGTTAAATCAATAACACATCTCAAGATAAATGAATTCTCATAGGTTGATATCCTTAACTTTGAGTTTAGTAAAGGACATTCAATACATCTAGATCTTGTGTTCCAAGTAAATGAATTGGTAATAATCACTACTTAGGCATTCGAGTCTGGAGTATAAAATATCATTCAACAAAAAACGAGTAATATTCTATTATAGGATAAATGAACTTTATATGTCATTGTACATGGACTTTGAGTGGATAAATATATGTTTAGCGCCACACTTCCTAGGTTTTGGATTAAGCCCTATATAGACCGATTTTGTTATTTAATGATATTACATGAAAAGAACGTATCTGGTTACATGTTTTGATCTAAAGTAACTAGTGTCTTAGAGATGTCAATTCACTAATTGTTGTTAGATTGAATGAACCTTCACCGATCATCATTATAGTGGTAATTGGGAGTGGTAAATGACCTAGACTTTAGAAATGATAGGTTTTATCTCAATCAACTACCTTTCAGTCTAATCCTTTATATAATATCCATTTTTAATCATAGGTGATAATATCTTTTCTTTAACATAACTAGCCATTTGCTCAAAATTATAAAAGATTAGTTAGGGTTCCTAATGCTATAATACTACGTGGTGACTCTTTTACATCTTATTTCCTCTTCAAACCTTCCCCCCTCTCTTCGTATAGAAGCTTAGAAAAAAAAACATTCGTCATGATATCGGGTGTAACAATAAGAATTCTAAGCCTCTAGAAAAGAGTTGCTATAATGTATTGAATAGTTTTGAGACTATACCTAAACGTCAATAAAGGTTTTAATGATAAGAAATTTGTTATGATATGTATCCAAGGCATATATAGAGAATGCAAGACACATTTTAAAATTTAGGTATAATGGATTTTTATACCGCACTTATAAAACCAATAACATCATTATAATTTTTAAAAGGAATGTTTGTACCTTTGTTTCTAGTGATGCTAAGAGAGGTTATTTAGTGAATGTCATCCAACTAGATGAGCGACATAGTAGAAGAATAAATGGGTGATTAAAAAGCCAACACTTTGGGAAGCGAATCCACCATCATATTTTTTTTTCATCATAGCTAAAGTCTACACTCTATTGGATCGATGGAGTGGTTAACCAAGTTATTAAAGTCTTATGAGTGAGGATGCTACCGCCTTAAGAGGATAAGATAAATTTCAAGTACAATTAGTACCATAGATATATGGGGCACTTGATAAAGGATTGTTATCACCTACGGTTTTTATTTTATGACAACCTCAATAATAGTAAGGTAATCCCTTATCATGCTAACATAAACATTGTAATGGTTAAGTGAATGTTATAATTGTTCATGACCCAGTTCAGTCGTGGAAGAAGAGTTTGACATGTAATTCTACTAGGTTGCTCTTAGTCATACCATACTTTATAGGAAAAAGAAAAAAAGATATTAATACCCTTATTGCTTTGTTTTTGTTATAAACTTCAAATTTTCACAACTTTGTCAATGCTTTAGGCTTTAACAAAGAACAAACAATTATAACAAGCATTTTCAAGATATCTAAAGGAAAATATAGCAAGTGTTTTGCTAGTAACTATCTATTGGAATAAATGGCGAGGAACTATAAGAATGGCATGCTTTTTACCAATATGATTAATGTGTCAATAATATGGTGGATAGTAAGGTAAATGATTGTCCCGTTCATAGGATCTTCATTGATAATGGTTTATTTTTTAATCTTATGTCATCATATCACATTATGAGATACGTGATTATAGGTGTACAAATCAAGTTATATAACAAACAGATATATTCCAATGGTCACAAACAAATGATGAACAAAGAGGGGTATGCATGTTAGAATAACATATCATTATTATTGACATCTTACTCGTTAGCTAGGAAACATGTATAATTGTAAGGGGATCAATCCACACAATATTGACATCCTACTTGCTAGTTAGGAATCAGAATATCATATGCACATAGGTAACTACTCTCCGTTAGCATGGAGTAACTAACTACCCTTTGTTAATTTGAAGTTTCTGACATCTAAATGGGGTAATAAGAATCATGAGCTCAAATGAATAAATAACATGAATATAAGGTTCATGGTTTATAATTAACATTCACAATGCAAACATGGTCACATTTGAACAAATATAAAAGATATATAGACCATATTTGAATCAAACAAGCACATGATAAATATTTAAGAAGAAAACATAATAATAATAACAACAACTAATCAGGCTTATATAATCAACAATAACAATAATACTCATCATTTCATACCATAAATATAATGCATAATAGAAATTATCCCGCTTACTCGGAAAACATAAGCAAAACGAACAAAAACTCGAAATTGAGACAAATGAATCATTGGGGTTTGACCATAGCAATATCAGCAGAACCTAAATGAATAAATAGAAGATACTCAAAAAAAAAAAAAACAGATTGAAGAAGAAATCTAAACATTAGACACACTAAAACATAAACGAAAACGCTACAACCCTTTGAACTGGTTGACCAGACTAAGCCAACTGATCGACCGTTACAATACAGACCAATCGGTTGACCATCTCCTTAACAGGTCAACTACCACAACCCAACCCAATCGATCAACCATCTTTGCTTCTGATTAACCATCTAAAATAGAATATACCTACCTCACTATTGTTTCTCCAACTGGTTGACCAACCACAACCCAAACGGTTGACTACATCTTCTATCTAATAACCAGTTGGCCAGTTCACTTATATCAGTCAATCGTTTGATTGGGAATCCCAGAAAATCCTGACCTATAGTCTTGTAACAGTCTGACTGTACGACTTGCTCAATGTTAAAAAATCCTAACATATCCTTTTTATTTCAGGGTAATTTTTTTTATCAAAAATTCGGTAGAGTTTCATTTGTATTTAGGACATCCCAAATTATCGACTAATATCAATTTACTTAATCAACCCATCATCACAAGGTCCCATAATTCTGGACCTTTCATCAAACATCATAATTCCACACAATATATATATCCTACAAGTAAGTTCAATATGAGCATAGTCTATATATCATATCATAAAATTGAAAAGAAAAGGAATACTAACATGTAAAGAAAGCATTTACAACATAATAAGTGTTCTTAAATATTTCAAAAGGGTTAATTACAAGATAACTAAAATACTACATTCTAAGCTGAACTTTTATAAAAATACATCAAGGTTTACACAAAAGTATACTACATAAACGCGTTAATTCCCTTTTATTTAAGTTAAATATTTACATAAACTTGACAAAGTAAAGTCCTAAACTAATGATCTCCCTGGATATTTGATGGACCTAATATATAAATAAACATATCATTATGTTGATATATATATATATATATATATATATATATATATATGTGTGTGTGTGTGTGTGTGTGTGTGTGTGTGTGTGTGCGCGCGCGCACGCGCGCTCATGTAATTTATACAAATGAAGTATTAATTTTCTATTGGATCCATAAGAATTCTAACAAAGAACTTATATATATTGCTTATAAGTCTTTTAAACCCAATTAACACTCATTTGCATATTCTTAATTTGGAAACTCTTATTTACTTGCGTGAACTGGGTGACCTTGCAAAGTCTAATCTTGTAATTCATCTCCCCGCAATCCTATCACGGATGTCATTAGCCGAAGCTAATCTTGTAATTTAGCCGAAGCTAATCTTGTAATTCAACTCCCGACGATCCTATCACGGATGCCATTAGCCGAAGCTAATCTTGTAAATACACTAGGCTTTATTTACTTTGAACATGATATTTATTATAATTACATTCACCAGAAGAATTTTAAATTGTATAAGTGCAATTAGGAGGGAAAATCACGCACCTACTTCGCCTGTCTCGCGACCTCCCTTAACAGAAGATCCAATCCATGTTGCTCCTCCTGAATCACAAGGAAGTTTTTTGTTATGATTCCTTCAAGTTGATATTATAGAGAATCCATATTCATCCATTACTCATATGTTACTTTCTATGCATTGTTCATTTCCTCATAATAACATACATACATATATCAAGTATATTTTCAGAGTTAGTATCTTAATGTGCAAATGTTCGTATGACTTAATTTTTTTATATTCTTATATATAGTATTCACGTGAAAGTCTATTGTTACTATCTAACATTGAACTGTTACTGTCTACACATTGAACTGTTACTGTCCAACCGTTACTGTCCAACTTTGACTGTTATTGTCTACACATTGAACTGTTACTGTCCAACTTTGAACTGTTACTATCTACACATTGAACTATTACTGTCTAATCGATATTGTCTAACTTTAAACTGTTACTGTCTATACATTTGAACTGTTACTGTTTACACATTTGAACTGTTATTGTCCAACCGTTACTGTCTAACTTTGAACTATTATTGTCTACACATTGAACTGTTATTGTCTGAACACTCATTAGATTTTTAACTATATCTAAAGTTCTAAAACTCCATTGTTAAGTGAGATTGATCTCGTTAGAAAGTTAAAATACGAGACTACTAGTTCTTTAAAGGAAGGAGAACCCAGTTCTGCCTCCAAGATAGTCAAAATTGCTCATCAACTAATCAGTTTTACTGCCCTACATAATCAGTCACAACCTAGTCTCGGTTGGTAACCCATAACTGGAGTTCTACATCTCCAAATTGAGCAAGACTAGTTTTCTTGGTTAGATAACATTCAAATCTATAATTTCTATGAAGGAATCCTAATTCCCTCATCCTCCTACCTGAAATCTCACCGAAAGTCAGGAGAGAAATCTGTCCAGATTCATCTCCCCCTCCCCTTCACACAATACTTTCATAAACTACATACCATATAGATGAATTAACTTAATCTTAACAATAAGTACTTTTTCCCCAATTCATGTCTAAGAACCCTAACCTATGATTCGATATCAAGGCATCAATTCATTATCGAATTAAAAATGAATTTTTAAGATCATGTTTAGAACACTTTACCGGGTACAAATTAAGATTTTGATCTTTAACCAGTTGAAGATTTTTAACTCCCTCCTTTCTTTTCTTCTTGTTCGATTTCTTGGTAATCCCTTGCTCTCAAATGTTTATCCCATCTATAAATCCTTAATCTTGGATGGGTTCTTGAAATTTTAGTATTTCTCTTTTGATTTCGCAAGAATGGGTATAAAACTCTCTATTTTTTCTCCTTATGGTTCCTGCAGATTTTTGGTGGTGAGAGAGTACTTATACTCTATATTTTTCCTTATTTGCATTTAGGCCCTCTTTTCCTTTAAGTGTATTATTCTCTTCAATTAAATCCAATCCTCAACAGTACCGGGTTTATTATAGTGTCTCAAATTATTTCACCCGGAAATTTATATTAAAATTTTTTTGAATTCCTGTTTTTACTTAACTATATGCATGAATTTCTTCACTTTTATTTATTTATTTACTTTCCCGGGGTTTACAAGTCTGTTCCGATTCTGCCCAATCTCAACAACACATTCATCAACATCAAAATAGTTCTATTCCAACCCCAAATAATCTAGATACATATTATAAAATATTCTAACAAGTTTTCCCATAATTGATTCCATCAAAAACATCAAAATCATTCAAAACCCGAATTCATTCATCGAGCCCTGTCATGCCAAAATTATTGTTTATAATCTAAAAATTGAAGAGTTAGGAATGATCTTATCTTGTTACTAGTCTTATAAACAATTCCAAACCAAAAAAGCTCCACACCCAAGCTTAAGGAATTGCCTAAAGAAAACTCCAAAAGTCATACTACTTGTTTAAACATTGTTTCTCTTTTACTATACCAAATAACTTTTAATATTCTTTTATTATTTCAGAAAAAGAGTTCCCTTAAATACTTGGGTTATGGGCTGTTTTGGCCTCACTAATGGTCTTGAGGCCTTTTAGGCCCCTAGGCCACAACCTAGGCTTATAATAGTGGCTATGTTGGTTACCAACCTATAATACGAAAGAATATTATAGGATAGTACATATACGATGTCAATATAATTTGTCGCGATGGACAAACTGTGTTTTGTTTATAGGTTGTTGGGAGAGCCTAAATTGTAGTAAGAAGGGGGTTGTCATGGACAATCCAAAAGTAGTAAAAAAGATAGCTATTATGAAAGCTCATATGTAAGAATTTTTAAGCTATAATTACAACACCTAGTATGCACGTTCAGAAGAATTGAAAAAAAGTGGAATATTGGAAGGATTTAGAATTATTAAGATATTCTAAGCATATGAAGACAATGGTGGATATGACATCCCAAAGAATATAGGCTAATCGACTATTAAGGTAACCAACCTTATATATGGGAAGGAAAAATGATGTGTTGGCAACCAATTTAGCTAGAGGATGGATTTTAGGATCAAATAAGAGTACATGCGTAGAGTATTTAGTAACCTTAAAAAAGGAATAAATATATATAGATACGATTAGTCTTGCATATATACAACGTGGTTGAAGAAGGAATGGTTAGCGTAGTTTTGGTATGGACCAAAACGGTGTAAAATGTATGCTATATGATCAATATGTACGGTTGAATGCTGAACTTGTGGCCAATGTTGTTTAGGAATAGTATTAAGATACACTATATGGCACCTACGTTCTTGGAAACTTGGGTGGTGGGAGCTCCACGGGGGACTCACCTTCACTTAGTGTCATAAAGAGGAAATATGTTATAAGACCAGATAATGTGAGAAAGAAATCTCCAGATGAGTTTTAAGGAAATAAACCTCTTTTGTGACCTTCTGTATATATAGTCCTTATACAGGGATAAGTAAATGGTAGTCATATTGTATTATGGGAAAAGATAGAAGACTTGTATAAGAGTAAGGAATGATTGAAGACCTGGAATAAGGTGATAAAGAAAGATAAAAAGAAAGACTGTTTGACTTGATCTAGAAATCTAAGGCTAGTATAAGTTTTGATACTTCATGTGTGTATATCATGAAATGAATGTAATCCTTCAATATTATTTGTAAAATTTATAAATCACTATCTTATGAGTTTTACTATAAAGATTTTATATGAATGCTATATTTTTGCATAGGTTTCAATATATTCTTGTCAATTAATACTCGCGTCTATTATATTCCAAATACTACGACAAGATATTATATATGATAGTAGTAATAGTTAGAGATGTATTTTGGTATGTTGTAATTATATGAATGTATGTAAAATATGAATATGTCAGATTTTTAACTGGGTAAATTAGTTTTAAAAGTATAATGATGTGTAATTCCTGAGTATGGTTATAGACAGGAGCATATATGTGATATGCGTAATGATGGTTTGACTGTGTGGCTTGAGGCCTAACCTTTGAGAATGATTGCTATGTTATGAGATATGATGATTATAAAATTGATATGCATGTATCTTAAGAAAAGAATAATTGTTTAATGATAGAATTTGAATATATTAAATTAATTGAAATAAATCCTGAAATAATATAAATGGTTACAAAACATAGGAATGTATGTCCGTGGAAAAAAAAAGTTTTCCTTGTTTTTTCTTTGAGTATAAGGTATTATTTGATGTTGCCAGGTATCAAGGTATTATATAAAAACTTATTGGCTTTATCTAAAAGCCTTTCCGATGTCTGATTACTATAGAATTTTAATCCTATAGAAAATAAAACCTTCAATATTTTTTAATAAAATTTTAACTGGATTCAACAATTGAATTGAAAGCTATAATCATTGACATAAAATTATGTGCTCAAGCTCTTGTATATGTTTAGTAGCTTTTATTTCTTATTTGAATTACATTAATTAAAGATTAACCTTTTTTTACACTCAACTTCATGCTTATGTCACCCTATAAAAAATTCTCAAAACTTACTCTACCTGAATGTTATGAATAATCCCATTAAATGTTTTTTTTTTTATCCTTTTAGTTTTGTCAACATATACAATATATATTTTTTTAATTTTAATTTTAATTTTAAATACATGCTCACAAATGTTTAAAGGTTTGTTTGCCCCGCTTATATGAAAGGTCCGAAGCCCGAAAGCAGTCTCAAGCAAGGTTGTAAATTCCGTTTCGATAGGTGTTTCGTTTTTTAATTGAAATGGAATGTTTCAGTTTCGGAGTGTTTCGGCGTGCCGTTTTGAGGTTGTACTGTTTATATATATATATATATATATATATATATATATATATATATATATATATATATATAAAAAACAAATAAAAAACAGTAA
>Ga0325400_1005140_pt1 | contig 12262 bp, 6 predicted proteins | sample PopdelMetagenome_2_FD_205662 | JGI IMG/M metagenome (GOLD analysis project Ga0325400, IMG submission 205662) | Populus deltoides microbial communities from Bellville, Georgia, United States - Xylem-PdKOR-R1 | ecosystem: Host-associated > Plants > Phyllosphere > Stem > Wood/Secondary xylem...
GTATAATAAATAAACATAAAAAATATATATTATTTTCCACTGCTAGATGATTAATGAACTTTGCTACCGCGGACTCTATACCATTCTTTATATATAAATATAACAATTATCCAAAAACAAATTGTTATTTTGTCTTGTTATGCTCTTTATTTATATATATATATATATATATATATATATATATACTAGATAGTGGCCCGCGCTACACCGTGAGCTTACCTTTTATTTTCTTAAAAAGTTAGGGCTGACACTGGCAAGACCTAAGTCTATTTTGGACCCTAAACAGTCAATGACCCAAGCTATTTTGGGTTCTGCAGAATAAAAGGGCCAAGGATAGTTGAGTCTTGGCGTGCCTAAGCGCCACGTATATGCAGGGGTATGCCCAGCACTGAGACAGGACTCAAGTGCCACGTGGGCATAGGGGGTGTACCCAGCTCCCAGGCAATAGCAAAATGTCACGTGTTCTCACATGATTTTTTTTCTATAATAATAATAGTTTTTTAAAATTTATTAATGATTATGATGATAATAATAATAGCAATAACAATATTAATTTTTAGTTTTACCTTTAAATCAAATTTATTGGTGTTTTTCAACATTAAGAATAAATTTTTTTCTAATTTACTAATTATTTTATTAATTATATTAATTATTATAAAAATAATAATATTTATAACACAAAATATAATATTTTTAATATTAATACTTTTAATTATAGTGAAAATAATAATATTTTTAAGACAACTAATACTATTTTTAATTCCAAGAATATTTAGAACGCACATAATAATATTTTTTCTATTAAAAGTTTAAATTCTTATAATAATAATAATAATAATAATATTCTAACACAAATAATAATATATTTGATATGAATACTTTGAATAATAAGAAAAATAATAATATGTTTTATGTGAATACTTTGTATTGTAAGAAAAATAATAATATTTACAACTCAAATTATAATATTTTTTTATATTAATACTTAGAATTGTTTACTATTTTTAATAACATTGCGCCGCGGACTCGCCTTTTATTTTTATAAAAAATATAATATAAATTTATAATATAAATAATAATATGTTTTCAATATTAATAATAATATTTTCTTTCAAATTTATTAACTATTTTATTAATAATATTAATTATAAAAAAAATAATAATATTTCTAAAACAAACAATAATATTTAAAATTTTAAGACCTAGGAATCTCGAGGCCAGTGTGTCGACCGAAGCTCCTAGTGTCCACATCTTCAATGTGTGTAAATGGATAGATAATTGATTTTAATTACAATGAAATCTATTAGCTCATTAACAGCAAAGACCAACTGATACATTATTTCTCGAATTTATTAAGTTTCACATCATTATGAAGGAGAAAAAACAAAGGTGTGATCAATAGGAAATTGGTTGAGAAAGAGTTAAGTGAAGACGTGAAGCAAGTAACCAGGAAAGAAGAAAACAAAGCTAGGCTTTCTTACAAGACGGGAATTCGTCTCTTGACGTAATTAAACTTCCAAGAAAAGTGGCAGAAAATCAGAGGTTAATCTATAATTTTCTCTTAACTTTGAAGTAATTGTGTTTAATTATAATGAGGTCGGAGTAGTTTCTAGCTAGTGGCGCACATGGTGAGCTCTGGATAAAAGAGTAGCCACCATGTGGCACTGTTAGGCAGCTCGGCAATTTCTTGTCTTTAGCCGTGGATGATGATCGAAGATGCTTTGGATTGTGTTCTTGAAAAACTGCAAAACCTTTCTGTCGATTTTTAAGGTAGCTATCTTGGTTGACTGTGTGCATTGGTTGACTTTTCTATTGATTTGCATTATTTGACGTGCATAAGCTGTTAATTAATTCCCGGATTAGCGTATGATGCGACAATGAAGTGATGTTAATTTAGTTTTTTTTTTTCCCTCGTTAATTAGAGGTTTTCGTGTAATCTTGCTCGGCTCATTAATTGATCGATCATTGATCGGATTTTATTTTTTTATTTGATAATAATAGCATTTTTTAATCAATTTATTATGATTAAGTTTTTATTCGTTTGATTTTAAAAGAATATCTTCTACGTTGATTTTATGAATTCAAATAAAAATAATATTTTCTGAATGCTAACCTTTAAGACTTTTATGAATCTCTCAACATAAACTAAGTCGAAACGTGTAAGTTTTGATTGATTTTTATTTTGAAATATATTAAAATAATATATTTTTATTTATTAAAAATTATTTTTAATATTATTGTATTAAAATGATTTGAAAATATTAAAAAATATTAATTTAAAATAAAAAATTAAATATTTTCAAAATATTTTTAAAACACAAAAACAAATATTATCTTTACTAAATCATAAGACCGTGGATTCCTTCCTGAGCTAACGTGGGTTATCAAATGATTGAACAGAAGTGCACTCATTCCTTTGCCTTAAACTTATAAAAAATCTAATTTCAATATTTTAATTTGACCATGAGAATAAATTTACTCTAAATACAAGAAAATTAATGTGAATGTAGCACCATATGCACGTTATCTTCTAGAAAAATTAGAATTTATTTCTTTGCCTTAAACTAAGGGATTAAATCGCTTCAGTATTACGTATGCTGAATGTTTGTCGTTTTCTTTTTGGCTTAATATCAAGGATGGATTCCAAGTTTCCAACCAACTTTTCCCACAATCACTAACTTTTTTTAAAAAAAATTTTATGTAAAATAAAAGTATTTAAAAGTGTAGTAAAAGTTATTTTTTAAAATGTATTTTATTTTAATATATATTAAAATAATATTATTTTATTTTAAAAAAATTATTTTTGATATTACCATATTAAAATAATATAAAAATATCAAAAACATATTAATTTTAAGTAAAATAAAACATATAAATTTTGTGGATGCATTTTAAAAACACAGTGCCAATACCATGTTACTGCAGTATAGCTTCAAGTTTTTTTTTTTTATTAAATAAAACATTCTGTTTTGAATTTCTTTAAATAAAACTTTGACCAGGAAAATTATGAATGATCACGTCAATCTCTATCCTATTTAACACACAAGAACTTGACCTGGATTAGATTTTAGATTGACTAGTCATCTAATTAGAACGTGTTTAATAACACTGAATTTAAACACTAATAAATTCACTAGGATGGACCGCCACGAAAGTAAATTTACCAAAATAAACCAACTCTAATATTTTAACATATTTTTACGCACGGTAGAATTAGTAAAATAAAATATCAAAATCCTCTCACGCATCAATGAATAGTCAAATATTTTGCGCGCACACAACAATCAACGTGCTTGGCCACAAAGCACGATAACTGTGGTCGTTTTTAACACTAATAACGTGGCAATTGAAATGGACAATTATTGAGAGGCTGGTTAAAACAAGCAAATTGTCTCCACCGTCAGATGGTCTCAGACCCTTTTACATCCACGTGGAGTGATCTTAATGACAGCTACAACTTGGCTTCCTTTCAATAAAGAGACGCCAAAAAGCGAGTACGTGGACACAGATCAGCGCTGATAATGGTTGAGGGTGCACTGAAAGAAACAAAAATAAACCCACACACGATACATTGTATTCTCCATGCACCCAAACCCTAACCACCACCTGTACATGCTCAAAGCATTACACGTCAAGCTAAGAGCCGTAAATTCATAGAAAAAACGTGAACCTTGCTGTGAAAGAATGAGAGTCCACGTTCTTAGAACCGGGTAAGTGGACTGGTATTTCGTGGATCCGACGTGGCGGATAAATCCGCCGTTAGAATCTTAATAAGGTCTTATCTATACCGTTGGTAATAATTAAAGCTGCCTTTTTTGGCATTAAGAAATCCAAGAAAGAAGGATTCTAATCTCTTACAGAGACAATAAACCACAACAGAGACGAGGATCATAGGAGGAAAAGAAAATGTTGTCAAATTTTTGTTACAGTAATGTCAATCCACAATCTTGTACTATAAATAGCAGACCTCATTTTCACTTACCTTCATCTTCGATTGGGATCTCTCCAAACTTCTGTAAAGCAAAAACCAAAAAAGCCTTCTGTTTCTGGTATTTATCCCTTTTCTTTTCCATGTTTATCCATTGTTTTTGCTATTCTTTTCTGTTTGGTTTCTGAGAAAATTTGAACAAAATTTGATACCCTGTTTCGTCTCTTGGAGTTTGTAGGTATTCTTCGAATTATAAAGCACTCTCTTTATTGGCATTTAAGGTAAATTCTTCATCTTTTCTTCAGCTTCCTAATGCCCATTATTTTTCTGTAATGTGTATTTATAGTAGTTTTGATTTTGATGTGTCTCATTACTGTATGCGTGAATAACTGCAGAGAAGTGAAGTCCCATTAAAACCTTTAAAAAAGGAAGACAGAAAGGAAGAGGAAAAGGAAGCAATGACGATCAAACCAGCGGTTCGTATTTCAGACGGGAAATTGATCGTTAAAGACCGGACAATATTGACTGGTGTGCCAGACAATGTGATAGCAACATCCGGTTCAACTTCAGGTCCGGTGGAGGGAGTGTTTTTAGGTGCGGTGTTTGATCAAGAAAATAGTAGACACGTGACTTCTTTGGGCGCCTTACGTGATGTCCGGTTCATGGCTTGTTTCCGGTTCAAGCTGTGGTGGATGGCTCAGAAAATGGGGGATCAAGGGAGAGATATTCCTCTAGAGACACAGTTTTTATTAGTGGAAACTAAAGATGGGTCCCACCTTGAATCAGACGGTGGAGATGAAGATAATCAGGTTGTTTACACTGTTTTTCTGCCGTTGATTGAAGGGTCATTTAGGGCTTGTTTGCAGGGGAATGTTAGCGATGAGCTTGAACTCTGTTTGGAGAGTGGTGATGCAGAGACCAAAACCTCGTCGTTTACTCACACTTTGTTCATTCATGCCGGGACCGATCCGTTTAGGACAATAACGGAGGCTGTTAGAGCTGTTAAGTTGCATCTGAAGACTTTTCGTCAACGGCATGAGAAAAGATTGCCTGGAATTATTGATCATTTTGGTTGGTGTACCTGGGATGCCTTTTATCAAGAAGTGACTCAAGAAGGGGTAGAAGCTGGGCTACAAAGTCTAGCTTCTGGTGGTACCCCGCCAAAATTTGTGATCATTGATGATGGATGGCAATCAGTTGGAGGTGACCCAGAAGAGGAAACCAATGGTCAAGATGTGAAGAAACAAGATCAGCAACCGTTGCTTAGGTTGACCGGGATTAAAGAGAACGCAAAGTTCCAAAAGAAAGATGATCCAGCAGCGGGGATCAAGAGCATAGTGAACATAGCTAAAGAAAAATACGGGTTAAAATATGTGTATGTGTGGCATGCTATTACTGGTTATTGGGGTGGGGTCCGTCCAGGAGTTAAGGAGATGGAGGAATATGGGTCAATGATGAAGTATCCAATGGTGTCAAAGGGGGTGGTGGAGAATGAGCCCATATGGAAAAACGATGCAATGGCATTGCAGGGATTAGGGTTAGTGAATCCAAAAAATGTGTACAGGTTTTATAATGAGTTGCATAGTTATTTGGCAGCAGCTGGTATCGATGGGGTTAAGGTGGATGTTCAATGTATTTTGGAGACACTTGGTGCTGGTTTAGGAGGAAGGGTTGAATTGACTAGGCAATATCATCAAGCCCTTGATGCTTCTGTTGCTAGGAACTTCCTTGATAATGGTTGCATTGCTTGCATGAGCCACAACACTGATGCCTTGTACTGGTAAGTTTCCTTTTCTTCTTTAGCTTGTTTTTGTTTTTGGCAAGCTTGGGGTTTTTTCCTGATGTGATGTGGTGCGCATTGAAATGTCATGGCGCAGCTCCAAACAAACAGCAGTGGTGAGAGCATCAGATGATTTCTACCCGCGCGATCCAGTATCACACACCATTCATATAGCAGCAGTGGCATATAACAGTGTTTTCTTGGGAGAGTTCATGCAGCCTGATTGGGACATGTTCCATTCTCTACATGCAGCTGCAGGGTATCATGCTTCTGCTAGGGCTATTAGTGGTGGACCTATCTATGTCAGGTAATAAATCCTACACTTCATCATCAATCAAAATTACCATGTTAAATTAAGATATCATCAAATACTTTTGTGCTATGTCATTTGCTAAATGTTCGTGGTAACATTTTTTATGAGCAGTGATGCACCTGGGAAGCACAACTTTGAGCTATTAAAGAAGGTGGTACTTCCCGATGGGTCTATTCTTCGAGCTCGTTTGCCTGGAAGGCCCACCTCTGACTGCTTGTTCTCTGACCCTGCCCGTGATGGAGTGAGGTAAGTCTTTTTCTTCTTGATAGTTTTGTCATCTAAGCTAGCTAGCATGATGAAAATATTTTCATCTGAATTTTAGCTAATTTCTTATCCTAGAAATGTTGCATTATGGGGATTTTTCTTAAACAGTTTTTCTTTAATTGCAGCTTATTGAAAATATGGAGCATGAACAAGTTCACAGGGGTTCTAGGTGTCTACAATTGCCAAGGAGCAGCTTGGAGCAGCACTGAAAAAAAGAACGTTTTCCACCAAACCACAACTGAGGCCCTAACCGGCACAATTAGGGGCCGTGATGTTCACCTCGTTGCTGAAGCTGCCACGGACCCCAACTGGGATGGCAATTGTGCTTTCTATTGTCACCAGACAGGAGAGCTAATCACCCTCCCTTACAATGCAGCATTGCCAGTGTCACTCAAAGTCCTTGAGCATGATATATTCACTGTAACACCCATCAAGGTTTTAGCACCTGGGTTCAGTTTTGCACCCCTGGGGCTAATCAACATGTTCAATGCAGGTGGAGCCATTGAGGGGCTGAAGTATGAAGTGAAAGGTGGTGCTGAATTATCAGAGCTTGATGATGGATATAGGGGTGAAAGTAGTGGTGTGACTGAAGAAAGGGTGGGGAACTTTAGCGATGAATTGGTAGGGAAAGTTTGCATAGAGGTTAAAGGGTGTGGCAAGTTTGGTGCTTATTCATCTGCTAAGCCAAGGAAGTGCATTATAAACTCAAATGTGATTGATTTTGTGTATGATTCGAATTCTGGGTTGGTTGGTTTTAACTTGAATAGCTTGCCCGAGGAGGGCAAACTTCATATTGTTGAGATTGAGTTATAGAAAAATTCTGTTAGAATAGAGTTAAGGGCTGCATAGGAGGTTTGGGCATTGAAGTATTTATTGTAATTGCATGTTTCCCCTTTAATTTTCTTCCCTATATAGTTTACTAGTTCATGTAATCATGTGAGGAATTGAGGGGCAATGGTCAAATAAAAATTCTGTTATCTACCTGTTTAATCAATACTCTTTGAGCTAAACTCAAATAACTTAAACTCTTGCAAAAATCCATCTCCATGCCATTTTCATATAATCTGAATCATTGAAAATGGTGATGATCAACAAAAAAAAACTAATGTTTCCTCCTTTTATTAATCAAACATAAACGAGAATTGCTAGAAACCAGAAAAGAAAGGAAATACACTTAAATTGTTTCCTTCAGTGAAGCATGATTCATGGGGTATTGATAATGAAATACATTGTTTAATCCTAAGATGATTGTAACACAATAACTTGAATCCAGTGGACCAAAATAAACGAGAGAAAACCAATCTGAACTTTATCTGCACTTAAAATCAATAAGTATTCAATCATCAAAACTAGACATCGATGGCATTAGCAGAAAAAAAAATCTTCTTGGTACTAGAAGGGTGGGACAAGGGGCCCTAATGGAACTGGAAAAGCTAGCTTTATAGACTTCATGAGGATGCAGACCAATGGCGAAGAAGAACAATAAAAATGACTCCAATTGTTTCAAGATGCCATTCTCAACATATACTGACAAACGTTTTCTACATAGATATCCTTTTTGCGTTCTGATAATAAATTCAGTAACTTGAAAAACCTATCCAGAAAACCCATCAGCTTTCTCTTCCATAAACTGAAAAAGGTTCTGGGGATGGTCTTGAAGGGAGGTTAGAATTGCAGCAGTCTAGTCACAAAATTCCGCAGCATCCTCGATTGGAATGATCACCTTGCTAGATAATTATGTCCTGAACCATGGGATTCCTATTTGTCCTGGTTTTTGTAGCATAATTCCTCACCATTTTGTTTCTATATTATTAGGGCTGTTTTACAGAAAGTTACAGCTCCAATTCATGATTAGATTCATCATCTTCTTTTTGTTGTAGCTGTTCTTCTTCAATTAGTTGCAGTTCCAGTTGATGACTAAATTCATCACCAAAATCATCATCTTGCTGTTCATGTTTTTTGTGCTGTGGTTGATGTTGCTCATTTTTTTGAGCATGACGTTGATTCAGTCCTGTTTGCTGATAAAACACTTGCCTTTGGACATTCCAGTTCTCTGTGATCCTCTCAACTTCATCTCCAATAAATTCCCTATCATCTGATATATGCTGTATGTTTTGGACATCTACTGCCTTGTTTGCTTCTGTAAAAAAAAAAAAAAAACAAGCAGAAGTGTGGTAAATTAAATACGTTATAGATACTGAAAGAATTTTGAAAGGGAAATATAAATTGGGAGACTCCATGATATCTGGACCAAGCATATTTAACATGGTTTAGATATTAATAACTGATATGTGCTTCAAAGTTTATACAGCGCCATAAATGATGCATATAAGAAATCACAGAGAAATTTTTGGGTTGAGTATCAAATCGACAATAAAAATAAACACAAACTGTTATGGAAATAACTAAGCAATCAAATATATTTAGAAAAACTCTACCGCACCAACCATTTATCGTAGTAAAAATTGGAGTATAACCAAAAATTCAACACTTAGATAAATTCAAAAAATCACCGACAAGTAAAAGTAGCTTCTTAGAGTTCAAAAAAAGTGAATTGATAAACTAGTTTCGCATCTGGAACAGCTAAAATCACTAGCTCTGCTAGGCAGTACAGATACAGGTATATTAAGGAAGAATACACATGTTACTTTCACGATTTGATGCTTATTCAGTCTATAACTTTTAAATACAGATATGAGATGGATAAAAGAACATACCTCTGATGGCATGTTTCTTCGCCTCTGCATATTCTGTTGACATTTTCTTGAGCATCTCTAAATCAAATTCCATACCCTGCAGATGCAGTTCAATCCACAGGCTTAAACAGGGAGAAAAAAAGAAGAGGAAAACCATGGCACCAACTGTGAGCATTGTAAAATCATTATACCTACAGGTAACTATTTTCAAAACAGGAAAAGAAGGCGGGGCCTATTTGCAACTATTGATCTAGTGGAACCTAAGTAAAACCTTCACATGAGGAGTTATGCAACATACCATGTCCATATGGAGGAACTGCTCGATCCGAGTATCTTCAAATAACCTGTTATAAAGAAAGCAGTGGAGCAATAAGAGGATCCATAGAATATTTTGAAACCTGAAACCTGACTAATCATGCTATTAGATTGGAATAAATCATATCATTTTTAGGAAACATACTTCTTATATGCAACTTGCACACGGGCATCTTGCAATTCTGTGAGTTGGTTCACTGTCTCACTAACAGAACCTTCATGTAAGTCCACAAACCCAAAGAGAAACATGTTCTTTTCTAGCATCCTTTTGACCAAAGCAGGTACTACTTTTATTCCATGTTCTTTTGCATTTATAACAAGGGTCTTGAGTTTCTTCAACTCTCCTGTCAGATAACAAGAAGAAATAAGATGGTGAAAAAGAGAAGGGAATACAAAACTTCAGCTAATCATAACTTCATTATTACTACCATCACTTAATTCACCTCAACATGATCAAGCATGATGAAGAGCAATAAAATGCTTCCAAATGGGAGAGAGTTCACACAAAGAAAAACCCTTAAGCATGTTCACTTTAAACCTAAAAGTCCAACCAATGAAAAAAATTAATCACAAGGACAATGACAATACAGTGCAAAAACCCTGTTTGTTCATGTCTGAATACAAGAGTGGCCCCATAAAGAAAAGAATGGAAAAGATTATTCATGACACCAATACTGATGAGTTAGAATAAGACCTAGCAGAAGTAGTTTGTCTGAGGTAACTTCCAATTTTAATAAAATATTACTGTGCCAGAATCATTCAAACAACCAAAAGTCACACAGTAATATGTAATCAATTAGTTCTGGTAAGAAGAATCAAAGAATTAATTTGAAAGCCAAATTGCACATCACCTACCATTCAGATAAGCAACAAGGAAAATTAGAGCAAAAGCTTCATAATATGGCATGGCACACAGTTCAACCTCATCATAATAAACTAAACCTCAAAATTAAGTACATTAAAGATAAGTTTATGCAGAAAGTGCAAATATACCAAGAGAGAAGTAGATTTTGAAAGGAGGCTTGAATGGTTGAGTCTCATAAAGACAGTAAAGGCAATACAGGCCTCCTAGCCTTTGTGATAAAGAAGAAGTGCTAATCATGTGACCTGCAATTGATTGCATGTTAGTTAGCAAAATTTGCATTAGAAATTGAATTAAAAAATCCTTGATTTACTTTTAAGGAGATAATCATCTAAATTCACTATGAGCATGGTAAGATTAAACAAGCTCTCGCTTAAATATGTCTCAAGAAATCTGATGAGAAAGCTACATGATCCAAAAACTATCCAGCCCCAGATGGGACTTGTCCATTATCAGAAACGGGCTTTGTAAAATATAACCAGGGCAACAATTTTTAAACTAAAGAAAAACTCACAACGACAACTGGATTCTAGCAAACATTATTTGCTTCAATGACAATACAAAAATCAAGTCAGTGAGAGCTCACCAATTGTATGAGCATACAACGACTGCATAAAGAAGGCCAATTTGGTAGGAGGACTAGCCTCAAAGATGTAGGTAAACTTCCTGGAAAGCCATACTCTTTTCATATCAGCCAAAGTTGTAAACTCACCCTAACAGTTCCCGAACACCACAACTGTTAAAACAATCAAAACATAATAACCCTTCCTGAAAAACAATAGCTAAACAAGATAAAAACAGCCCAAAATAACAAATCCAAGTAAATACCTCAACAAACTCATTTATAAGCTCATCAATGTCCAACTTGAATGGAGACAGATCCATAGCGCCAGATACTCTTCAAATATTAAACACAAGGACACTATGAATTCCAGTAACCCTTTGGAAAAACAATATCAACAAGAAAAATAAGAACCCAAGTAACCATTGAGTTCAATTTCAAGATTTTAAACGGAGAAAGAAAGCAAGAAAGGGACTAAATTCATATCTCTAATTGAACAAGAACAAACCCATGTTAAGAATTGAATAAGCAAGATCTTCGAGTGAGCAAGCACTGAAATACACTTTTAGAAAGGATCAAAAAAGAGGATTTTTTGGCCATAAAGGTCCTATCTTTATTTGAATAATCTTTCCTTCTATGTTAACCCAAAAAAACAAAATTAAAACAGAGAGAAACCATAAAAAAGACAGAAAAGAAGAGGAGGTTTTTGTGGTGCTTCGGTTTTAGATTGTTTCAAACGATGATGCTAATTTTCTCATGTGGAGTGTTTTTTACCTTACTGGTTATTGTCCCTAATTGAATGTTTTTCAATCTCCATCCCTCTAAAGTGGTTGGATCCAAGCAAAGTCGAGGCGCATCTTATGCCACAACATAAAGCCGCGGTTCCCGGGGACAAGAGAAAATAGTCCAGCAAGTTTGTTTTATTGATTTTAACTTCGTTTTTTTTTGTCTTAGAATATAATATATCACGTTTAACGTAATATAAGAGGGTACTAATCTTGCTTGGGCAATTTATTTTACGTAAATATGTTTTAGTAATAATCCATAAGTGAAAATAAATAAAAAATGTGGATGGTTAATGTTCTAAACAGGAGAGAATCATAGAGAAGTAAATACTAAAATCCTTCCTTCTCACCTTTAGATTTGAGGTAACTATGGAGGAATGTTTTACATAATTGGTGAAAAAGATTCAAATACTTGTAGTGTATTTGCAATTTAGAATCAAAGAAAGCAAATAATAAAGAAACCCACAAACTTACGAGGAATGGTGAGACTGATTTCAAGCTGAAAATTCGAGCGTGGCCCTAATCAAAGTGCGTGAAAATTTATTTTTTATATATATTTTTAGATTATTTTAATATATTTTAAAATAAAAATAACTTTAAAAATTAACAGTAATTATATTTAAAAAAACCCTGAAGCTCAGCGACCTGCGGTACCATCTGCTGGCAGCGTAACCTCAATTTCCAAGCAAGGTGCTTCCTGCTATAGGTGTTTTGATGTTGTCGGTGTGGGAGAGAGCACATTTTTTAAAGATCATCA
>Ga0325400_1005144_pt1 | contig 12260 bp, 7 predicted proteins | sample PopdelMetagenome_2_FD_205662 | JGI IMG/M metagenome (GOLD analysis project Ga0325400, IMG submission 205662) | Populus deltoides microbial communities from Bellville, Georgia, United States - Xylem-PdKOR-R1 | ecosystem: Host-associated > Plants > Phyllosphere > Stem > Wood/Secondary xylem...
GCGCTCCTCGCCCTCGACCCAGCGGCGGGGCAGCCGGGCGGGTGCGGGCGGGGCGTCACCCTGACCATCATCGCCCGCCAAGGCGGGCTGCGGTGCCGGGCGGCCGGTCTGCGTCAGGAGCGGCGTCGCCAGCGTGGCGGCGGGCAGAACGAGGACGTCGCCACGGCGCATGATGAGGCTCCTTGTTCAACGGTGCGGTATCGAAGCGAGGGCCGGCGCCCGTCAGCGTCGGCGACGGGCATGTCGGTGCTCACGTCGTCGCCCTATTGTTGCTGCGATCGCGGTCCGGAAGGACGTGGTCCGGGTCGAGTTCGGCCGAGCGGACGACGCCGGCCGGCACGGCGACCGCGACCGAGGGCGAGCGGATCCAGGTCTCGGCGGGCAGCCGTACGTCGGCCGTGTGCCCGTCGGCGTAGGTGACGCGCAGAGTGACCGGCATGATCAACCGGTCGCGCGCCTCGACGCGGACCAGAGGCGCGCCGCTGGCGGCCCGCTCGATCCTGCCGACGGCGAGGTCCATCTGCCAGTTCTCGGCGTACCAGCCGCGCCACCACCAGCTCAGATCCTCCCCGGCCTCGCTCTCCATCGCCCGGAAGAAGTCGGCGGGCTTCGGGTGTCTGAAGGCCCAGGCGGCTATGAAGCGGCGGAATGCCGGGTCGAAGCGCGCCGGTGTCAGGATCTGTTCGCGCAGCAGCTTCAAGCCGAGCGCCGACTTGAAATAGGTCACCGGGTGCCGATAGGCCTCCACCACGGTGTCGGAGCGCGAGAGGATGGGCGGCGCTTTCGGATCGGCGAGGATTGGCAGGATCTCGTCCACCGGGTTGCCCCCGCCGGGAGCGAACTCGCTGTCGCGCTTGGGCGCATACTCTCCGTGGTTGAATTCGTCGGACTCGTAGGTGTCGATGAAGGTGTTGAAGCCCTCGTCCATCCACGCGTGCCGCCGCTCGTCGAAGCCGACGATCATCGGGAACCAACCGTGGCCGATCTCATGCGCGGTGATCCAGAACAGCTCCTTGCCGGCGTCGTCGATGCCGTCGAAGACGATGCCGGGATATTCCATCCCGGCCGCCGGGCCGGCGACGTTGATCGCGTTCGGCCAGGGATAGGTAAACCACTTCGCCGAGAAACGCTCGACCGCATCTTTCAGATACTCGGTCGAGCGACCCCAGCGGTCGTGCCCCTGGCTCTCCGGCGGGTAGAAGCTCTGCGCCACCGCGGCGCCGCCCCCGGGCAGGTTGATTCGCGCCGCGTCCCAGGCGAAGACCGCGGACGCGCTCCATGCGACGTCGCGGGTATCCTTCATCCGGAAATGCCATGTGCGGGTGCCGCCGGTCGTCCTTCGTGGCGCGGCCGCCTCGGCCGGCGACCGGATCGTCACCGTCGCGTCGCTCCCTCTCGCACGCGCGAGGGCCGAACGCTGCGTGGCGGACAGCACCTCCTCCGGGTTCATCAGCTCGCCCGAGCCCGCCACCAGCATGTCGGCTGGCACGGTCAACCAATAGTCGAAGGTGCCGTATTCGAGGTAGAACTCCTGCGCCAGATACGGCAGCGTGTCCCATCCGTGCACGTCGTCGTAGACCGCCATGCGCGGATACCATTGCGCGACGGAGAAGATGTCGCCCGACCTGCTCGTCAGCCAGCCGGTCCGTCCGCCGAAGGACTCGGACGGCACGACATAATGGTAGCGTAACCGGATCGTCGCCGTGCCTCCGGCGGGAAGCGCCTCCTCCAGGCGGAGCTGCGCACGCGTGTCGCTGACGAGCGGCGCGACGGTCGCCTCACGCCCCGCGACGATCACCGAGACCGCGTCCAGTGCCATCCCCGCGGTCGTGCCGGCCGGCGCCCCGCCGCGCGACAGGCTGCCTCGCGAGCCGTCGCGGTAGAGGTTCTGATCGAGCTGCAGCCAGAGGACGTCGAGTGCGTCGGGGCTGTTGTTGCTGTAGGTGATCTCGACCGACCCGGTGATGGTCTTGCTAGAAGGGTCGAGCGTGGCGCGAATCGCATAGTCGGCGCGGTTCTGCCAGTAATCGGGGCCGGGCAGCCCATTGCTGCCGCGATACCGGTTCACCGGCTGGGGCATGTCGAACGGCGCGAAGGTCTCCCGCGGTTGGTACGGGTCTGCCGTCGCGGTCGCCGCGAGGGTCAGCGTCGTGGCGGCGAGGATAAGGCGTGCGGCCACGTTGGCTCCCAGCAGATGAGGATATGATGTAACCTCGTCGTAAGCGGTGCGCCGAGCGCTCGCAAGCGGACGGCGCACCATGCCGGCGCGCCGCCCGCTTCAGTCGCGCCGGTCCTTGTTCCGGCGCGGGCGGATCAGTTGGTCGCGATGCGGAGCGTGGCCATCAGCCGCCGCCCGGGCATCACCACCTCGTCCTTGTTGAGCGCGGTGGCGAGCCGCTGGACGTCGTTGGTCAGGTTCTGCCCCACCAGCGCGAGCTCGACGTTCGGGTGGGCGGTGAAGGGCCGCAGCGCGAGCTGCCCGTCCAGCGCGACATAGCCGGGAGTGACCGTATCGAACGTGCCATAGCGGTTCTGGCGCCCGGCGTAGATCAGGTTGAACCCCGCGTCGAGGCGATCACCCTGCCAGTTCAGCCCTCCGCCGACGCGATAGGGTGGGATTCGCGGGACGTTGTTGCCGTCGTCGAGGGTCGCTCGGGTATAGTCGGCCAGCAGGTTGAAGCGGTACGTACCGTGCTCGGTACGGACCAGGTCGTAACTTGCCTCGCCCTCGACGCCGCGGAAGTGCGCCCCCTGCTGCTTGTAGTTCAGCTCGCGCAGGTCACCGTCGCCGTCGACCGAGCAGGTGCCGTCGTCGTCGCAGACGCGGCCGGTCAGGTCGCCGTAGATATAGTTTCTGAACCAGCTGCTGTAGACGCTGCCGTCGAAGCGGAACCCGCCCGACCGTATGCGCAGCGTGCCTTCCAGGGAGTTCGACCGCTCGATCCGCAGGCCGGGATCGCCGGTCTCGAACGTGTTGGGCCCATCGTGACCCCCGCGCGCGAACAGCTCGGTCATCGCTGGCGCGCGCCCGGTGCTGGAGAAGGTCGCCCCGATCTTGATCGTCGGCGATATCTCGTAGAGCGCCCCGATCGCGCCGCTCAGCGGCGTGAAGTCCGGTGTCACATAGACGTCGGAACGCGGGGTGCCGCTCAGACTGACGTGCTCGACGCGCCCGCTCGCCTCCAGGTGCAGGCGGTCGGCGATCCGGGTATCGGTGAAGAGGTAGCCCGCCACACTCTCCAGCGTCGCGGGGAACAGGTAGGAGCTGTCCTCGCCGATGGCGGAGAAGTCGCGGTGCTGGTATTCCACCCCGATCGCGGAATCGTCGACGAAGCCGATCCGGCTGAGCAGCAGCTCCGCCCGCGCGTTATATTCCTTGTTGCGGAATGTCGTGTCGACCGTGCCGTCGGGTTCCTTCTCGTCGTGCGTGTAGGTCGCGTAACTCCCGTCCAGATTGAAGCGTTGGAGCAGCCCGGAGCCGAGCCCGAACGACGAGCGCGTCATCACCTTTGTCTGGCGCATGTCGATGAAGGTGCTGTCGCTGGGGATGCCGTATTTGGCGTCATATTGCGTGATGGCGGCGCCCACATGGCTGTCATTACCGCTGCCGAAGAAATACGAGCCGCCGAGCGCGCCGCCGTAGCCGCGGAAGAAGGAGTTCTGCTGCACGCCCAGCGGCGTGTCATAATCGCCCGCGTGCCGGCCGAAGCCGTCGGCGTGCAGCGCGAGATTGCCGACAGCGGCGTCCACCAGCGCCGCGCCCTGGTAGAGGTCGGAGACGGTGCCGTAGGTACCGTCGAGCTCGGCCGACAGCGGCTTGTCCGGCAGTGCTGTGGGCACACGGTTGTTGAGGACGTTGACGACACCGCCGATCGCCTGGCTGCCATATCGCAGCGTGCCCGCGCCGCGCACGACCTCGATGCTGCGCGCCGCCAGCGGATCGATCGGGATGCCGTGGTCCGGGCCGATGTCGGACACGTCGGACGAGCTCGTGCCATCCTCCAGGATGCGGACGCGGGTCGCGTCCATGCCGCGGATGATCGGGCGGCTGGCACCGGTCGCGAAGCCCGTCGCCGAGATACCGGGCACGCGCGCGAGCGCGTCGGCGATGCTGGCGCCGCCGCGGTGGAGGATGTCCTCCGAGTCAACCTTGGCGACGATGGCGGGGGTGTCGTCGCGATCGTGACTGATCGGCGAGGCCGTCACGACGATGTCGCGGCTCGTGTCGGCTGACGTGACCCGCGGGGAAGAGCTGTCGGTCGTTGGTGCCTGCTGGGCGGCGGCGCAGGCGGGCAGGAGCGCGGCGAGGGCCGCGCCCGCGAGTAGGCAAGGGCGCATATGATCTCAGAGGATGTCACCGTGGTCGGCCAGCGGCGCGCGGATCGGCGAGGCCGCGCTCCGTGAGTGTCAGGTCAGGTCGGTGTCGCCGCAGGTGGCGCTCGGCTACGCCAGCTGTGCGCGCGCGAGTACCGCTGATCCACGGCCAAGACGACGATGGCAGCGGCGGACTGGTGCACGCGCGGCGCGACCAGGACGGGCGACGGCGGCGGCATGAACGGCTCGAGCACCGCGGCGGCGGCGCAGAACGCGCACGCCTGGGCTTCGTCGGAGGCGGTGACGGGGCGATCAGGATGATAGGCCGCGGGGGCACGATGAGACCCGTACTGGTGGCCGACGCGAGTGACGCCGTTGAGGACAAGGGCACTCAGAACTAGGCAGGCGATCAGCACGATGCTCGACGCGCGCCAAGTCGCCACGGATTGCCGTTGGTTCACCCCGCCTATCGACACGAGCACGGGTCTCCCGAAGCTGGCAAGTTGATGATATAAAGTTAACTTGACAGATCGGTGATCGTGGAGGCGGAGCGGATGGAGAACGTGCCGGGCGGACGCGGCTCTCGCGTCATCACGCTTCTAGGCCGCCCGCGAAGCGCGTCGCCGGGCGAGAGAAGCGGCCTGGCCGACGATGTTGGGGAATGCGTCGCGCTTTCGTCTTTCTCCGCCGTCACGTGGGGCGCGTGGCAGCGTCGCTCTCTTCTCGCCGGCACTCGCGAACGCTCGCCTGCCGGTGCTGCCCGGCGGCGTGTAGGCCGCGAGGCCGGATAACGGATCGCGCTGCGTCATGCGCGCGCTGCGGCCGCTCCATGTTCCAGACGTTTCGGCTTGAGGCTGCAGGCACGCGCGATCGCGAGCTCGCGCGGTCTCGACGACCGACGCGTCAGCGCGCGCCCGGTCACCCTACCGCTTCGGCTCGCGCGCGATCGGGTAGCGCAGCGCGAAGGCATGCCCCGGCCCGGCGCGCGCGTAGAGCCATGCGAGGCGGGCGTCCGGGTCGGCCGCGAGGGCGCGATCTGCGGCCAGCGCGGCGTCGAACTCGGCGCGCAGCCGCGGCTCGGTCGCCAGCATCCGGTCACCGAGCGCGGCGAGGACGAACGCGTCGGTGCTGGGCGCGGGTGACAGCACCTCCGGGAAGAACCCCCATGCCAGGAACGAGTCCTGGCTCTCCGGCTCGAGCAGCGCGGCGGCGAGCAGACCCAGCGGCTGATCCGCAGACACGCGCACGCTGCCCGCCGGCATCACCTCCTCGGCGGCCTCGTGGACGAAGCGCGCGGTGACCGGATAGCGTCCCTCGCTCGGCCGCGACACCGCCGGATCGACGAGGCGGACGCGATCGACCGTCAGCCGTCGCGGCGCGTCGATCGGGTCGAGGCGGATGCCGTGCAGGCGCAGGCGATCGATCACCTCGGTCTGCGCGGCGGGCACCCACCACGCAGCGGGCAGGCGCACGGTCTCGGTCGCGGTCTGGCCGATGACCGGCATGCGGAAGGTGATCGGTCGACCCAGCCAGCGCTGCTCCTGCCGCCCCGAAGCGGGCGACAGGTACGTGTCGAACGCCACGCCCCTGAACCGCTCGACCCAGCCGATCGGCTGCGCCGCGGGCGCCCAGCGAGTGAGCAGCTCGCGCGGCCGGCTCGTGCGATCCCGCGCTTTCGCCGCGCGGATGCGGGCGGCGTCGGTGCCCGCGATCCGGAGCGCCGCCTCGAGCAGGACATAGGTGCCGAGAACGCGCTGCCGGTATGGCTTGAGCATGTGATTCTCGACGAGCACCGTCGGCACGCCGATGAAGTCGCCATAGCCGGTCGAGTAGCGCGGACCTTCCGGGCTGCGTCGGATGCCCCTCGCCGGTTCACGAGTGTCGATCGGACTGGGGTAGAGGATCGGGAGGTGCCCCGCCCTGGTCAGCGCCCTCGACACGGCCGGGCCGAACCGCGTCTCCAGCCAACCCGCGGTCGCGCGGTGCCGCGCGTAGGTGCCCCAGCCGGCGTAGGTGTAGGTGATGTCGTACTGCATGTCGAAGCCCTCGCTGACATGGCAGTCGACGTACAAAATCGGGTCGAGCGACCTGATCAGCCCGATCATCGCGCGCGTCTCCGGCGCGTCGGCCTTGGCGTAGTCGCGGTTCAGGTCGATGTCGCGGGCGTTGCCGTCGCGCCCCTTCTCCGCCGGGCCGCGCAGATGAACGAAGTTGTACGCGCTCATCTGCTCGTGACCGTCGATGTTGTATATCGGCACGAAGACCAGGTCGACCTGATCGAGCAGGTTCGCCTTGCCGCGCAGGGCGATGTCGCGCAGCAGCATCAGCCCGGCGTCCTTCCCGTCGATCTCGCCGGCGTGGATGCCCGCCTGGACGAGCACGACCGGCCTGTCGGCCTCGCCCTTGCTGGCGCGGACGTACAGCAGCTCGCGCCCCTCGGTCGTGCGCCCGAAGCTGTGGAGGCTGATCAGCGGCGACGCCGCATCTAGCCGTTCCAACCATCGCCGGACCTCGGCGTAGCGTGGCGTCCTCCGGAACGCGGACGTCTCCGCCGGGGTGATCCACGGGTCTTCCGGTGCGGCGACGAGTGCCTCGCTCGTGCCGTGCCATGGCAGCTCGGGTGGTAGCGGCGCCGGCCCCTGCGCGGCGATCAGCGACAGCGAGACGAGAGCGAGCGTGATCGCGCGTGAGAGCAAGGCGTGACGTCCATGATCGAAGGCGGGGACATGCAGCGCCGCGCGCGTGACACGGCGCGCGACCAGCGGAGCACCGACCCGCCACCCTCCAGCGGTCGGCCCCCCGCGGCGCTCACCTATGTGATGATGCAACATGCGGCAACCCCTCGGCCGCCCTGTCGCGTGACCCTCGTCAGTCGCTCGGCGCGCACCGACGGCACACGCCATGTATCTCCAGGACCGGACGTTGAGCAGTGAAGCCGGAGTGCGTGGCGGCCCGTCGGACACCTTCCGCAGCGTCCTCGTCGTCGACGTGCTGCGTGTCGCCGCACTCGCCGCAGATGAGGAAGATGCAGTCGTGACGGCATCCCGGATGAGCGTTGGCGACATAGGCGTTAACGCTCTCGATCCGCTGTGCCACGTTGGCGGCGACGAACAGGTCGAGGATGCGGTACACGCTGTTGGCGGCGATCCGCCGCCCTTCCGTCTTCGACAGGGCCTCGGTGATATCATAGGCGGACGCCGGCTTGTCGAAGCTCGTCAGCGCGGCGAAGACTTTCTCGCGCATCGCCGTCCACTGCTGACCGGCCGACTCGGTCGCGGCCGCGGCCGCCGTCAGCAAGGCGTCGCCGCTGAGATCCACGTGATGATGCATGGTGGCCATGAACCTATTTATGCACGCCAGCCGACAACCGCAATCACGTCTCGCCGGCTACATGGCAATATAACGTCACAACGGCGTTGATATAACGAAACATCGCGCATAACGCGAGGACGACAGGGATCGGGGAATCGAGAATGAAGATCGTCATGAGAACATCCGTCAGCATCGTTGCGCTCGTGCTGGCCGCACCCGCGATGGCCCAATCCGGCTCGGGCGGCACCGGAGTCACGAGCACGGAGCAGGGCGGCGGCGCGGCGAGCGTCCGCACCTCGTCGCGTCAGGCCGCCGTGGGCCGCGACGTCATCGTCACCGCGCCGATCCAGCGAAGCGAGCGAGACGTGCTGCAGGGCACGTCCGTGCTGACGGGCGAGGCGCTCACGCGCGACCTGCGCCCGACGATCGGCGAGACGCTGTCGCGGCTGCCCGGCGTCTCGGCGACGTCCTTCGGTCCCAGCGCGTCGCGCCCGATCCTGCGCGGCTTTCAGGGCGAGCGCATCCGCGTTCTCACCGACGGCATCGGCTCGATCGACGTCAGCAACACGTCGGTCGATCACGCGGTCATCATCGACCCGCTGCTCGCCGAGCGCGTCGAGGTGCTGCGCGGGCCGAGCGCGCTGCTGTTCGGCTCGTCGGCGGTCGGCGGCGTCGTCAACGTGATCGACTCGCGTATCCCGCGCAGCGTGCCCGAGAACGGCTATCGGCTGAACGGCATCGCCACCTACGGTTCGGCCGCCAGCGAGCGGTCGGGCGAGATGGCCGGCGACGTGGCGGTCGGGCAGCACCTCGTCCTCCATGCCGACGGCTCGTACCTGAAGACCGACGATCTGCGCATCGGCGGCTACGCGCTCTCGCCGGCGGCGCGCGCGGCCGCGCTCAGCCAGGTGGGCCTGCCGCAGGACACCGACGAGCCGATCGACTTCGCCGCGAGTGCCGCGATCCGCAAGCGTCTGCCGAACAGCTTTTCCGAGACCTGGACCGCGGGTGCCGGCGCCAGCATCATCACCGATACCGGGCAGCTGGGCGTCAGCTACAGCCACTACGACAGCTTCTACGGCATCCCGCTGCGCTACGCCACCGAGGTGGGGCAGGAGCAGGAGGCCCCGCGCCTCGACGTCGTCCAGAACCGCGTCGACCTGCGCGGCGAGGTCGAAACCGGCGGCGGCTTCCTCGACCGGATCCGGGTCCGGGCAGGGCACGCCACCTATCGCCACTTCGAGCTGGAGGAGGACGGCAGCGTCGGCACCGCCTTCTACAACAACGGTCTCGAGGGCCGGCTCGAGCTGGTCCAGGCGCGCAAGGGTGCCTGGTCCGGCGCGTCGGGCGTCCAATATTTCAACCGCCAGTTCAACGTGGTCGGCGAGGAGGCCTTCCTACCGCGCAACGAGACCAACCAGACCGGCCTGTTCACGCTGCAGCAGCTCGACTTCGGTGCGCTGAAAGCCGAGGCGGGAGCCCGCTACGAGTGGAGTGACCTGACCGCCAAGAACGACGCCGACCAGCGCTTCTTCGCCGGCCGCCGCAACTTCGGCGCCTTTTCGGGGTCGCTGGGCGCGTCCTACGGTCTCTCCGACGCGATCCGCGTGGGTCTGAACGGCTCCTACACCGAGCGCGCGCCGTCGGCGGAAGAGCTGTTCGCGAACGGCGGCCACGCCGGCACGCAGGCCTATGAGCTGGGCAGCGCCGACTTCCGGCTGGAGCGCAGCTGGGGGCTCGAGGCCACGCTCCACGCGCACAACGATCGGTTCAACTTCGACGCCTCGGCCTATTACAACTGGTTCTCGAACTATATCTCCGAGAACCAGACCGACCAGGCGGTGTGCGAGGCGGCCGCGATCCAGTTCGGCGCGATCGACCGCGAGGTCGATCTGCCGTGCTTCCAGTACCAGCAGGCCGATGCGCGCTACTACGGCTTCGAGGCGGATCTCTCCGCCAACCTGTTCACCCTGGGTACCACGCGGATCAACGCCGACGTGCTGGGCGACTATGTGCACGCGAACATCGTCGACCAGGGTCCGGTCCCGCGGATCCCGGCGCCGCGCGTGCTCGGCGGGCTCGAGGCGCAGGGCGACCGGTTCACCGCCCGCGCGGAGGTGGAACATGCATTCGATCAGAACCGCACTGCGCCGTTCGAGACGCGGACCGACGACTATACGATGGTCAACGCCAGCGTGAGCCTCTCGCCCTTCGGACGTGACAGCAAGACCCAGCTGGTCCTGAGCGCGAACAATATCTTCGACGTGACCGCGCGGCGAGCGGCGAGCTTCCTCAAGGACTTCGCCCCGCTCGCCGGCCGCGACCTGCGCGCGACGCTGCGCTTCGGCCTCTGACCGCTCCCGGCGCTGCCAGCGGACATCGCGTCCGCGGGCAGCGCCGGTCTCGGCGCGTCAGGATCAGGAGGAGGGCGGCGCGAGAGGGCGTCGGTCGAGCATCGCGGCGGGTGTCACGAACCGCGCCGCCATGCCTTTCGGGCGGGTGACATCCTCGTAGCTCGGTGCGAGCCGAAAGTCGTCCGCGCCGAAGGGACGATCGTGGAACAGGTAAGCGTAATAGAACTCGCGCAGCCGGCGGTGGAACGCCCGGATGCGATCCTGGTAGGCGAGTTGCGCGCGTAGGTCGGTCTCTGCCAGACCGGTCAGCAGCGCCTGTACGCCGACCGACGGCAGCGCCCAGCCGAGCGCGCGCGCGAGCGCGTCGCGGCGCTCGAGACCGTCGCGATAGGCCGCGACGCTGGCGGCGACGCTCTCGTCGCCGACCTGGTGGAAGGCGAGGTACCATTTGTAGTGGAACGCCGCCCCGAGCGGCGGCGAGTCGGCCCAGCGCGGATGGTGCGCGTAGAAGCGCCGCATCGTCTCCTCGCGCGGGATGTCCCAGGCGTGGTTCACCTGCTCGCGCTGCGCCAGCGCGATCTCCGCACCCTGCGCCACCGGCACCGCGCGGTTGATCGCGACGTGCGCCAGCGTGGGCACGACGAGCACGAGCACCAGCCAGCCGGCGGCGAGCGTCGCCGCGTTTGCCACCGAGCTCCAGCGTAGCCGGCCGACCAGCGCCGCGATGCCGATCCAGAACAGCAGATAGGCCGCGATGACGAGCGTCACAACGAGGATCGATCCCAGCAGGACGCCCGACCAGGCCGCGACCACGGCGAAGGGCAGTGCCAGCGCGAGCCACAGGAGCGCGAGGCGCAGCAGCGTGCGCCGCCGCGTCAGCGCGGTGCCTCCCCGCGGCAGCGCCGCCAGCATGCGCCAGCGGCCGGCCTCGCGCTCGCCCGACACCATGTCGTGGAACAAGGCGATCACGAACAGCGGCGCCAGGAACACCAGCACGAAGGCGAAGTCGAAGCGACCGGGCAGCGCCAGCTCGGGGTTGAACGTGTCGCCGTCGTAGATCTGCGCCTCCAGCCCGAGCGCCCGGACGCGCAGGATATAGGGCGACACGTCGCGCATGCCGATCGCGGCGAAGGCGAGCGGCGCGGGCGAGTCCCACGTCGGATGGAAGCTGTAATAGGCCGCGCTCCCCGCGTCCTTGCTGCGATCGACATAGGCGGCGACGGCGGCGATATCCTCCGCCTGCGCCGCAGGGATTGCCGCGATCGCGGCGCGCTGGCGCGACACCTCGGCCACGCCGGCAGCGAGGGCGGCGATCGTCAGCGCCACGAGAAGCGCGAGAACGACGACGGTCAGCCGCGCGCGGAGCAGCAGCCGCACCTCATGCACCCAGAGCCTCATCGGCGGTCTCCCAGACGGCGCGCGACCATGGCGAGGGCGCCGCCCGCCGCGACGAGCCAGACGAGCACCACCGCCAGCCCGGGCAGGGCTCCCGCCGCCAGCTTCGCGCCGCTCGGCGCGCGATAGTGGAAGTCGGGGAGCCGGCCCCAGCTGTCGCCGGAGACGCGCTTGCGTCGATCGGCGTCGACGTCCTCGGCGACATCGTCGGCATAGCTGACTGCCTCCGCCTCCATCCGGTTGAGCCGCTGCACGAGATCGTAGCGATAGGCCTCCGCCTGCTCGAGGAAGCGGCGGTGACCCGTGAAGTCAGTACCCGCCGCCGCCATCGACAGCGATCGCAGCGCGATTGCCGGGCTCAGCACGCCGGCGATGCCGACCAGCATGTTCTGGCGGTCCTGCGCGGCGTAGCTGCGATCGGCGTAGCGGTCGAACAGCGCGGACGTGAGCCGCTCGCCCTCGACCGCGAGCAAACCCTTGTAGTTGACGGGCAGGTCCTCGACCCGCGTCACGCCGAAGCGGCGCAGCGTCGCGCGTTGGAACGCCGCGAAGTGGGCGTCCTCGGGATCGTGACTGTCGCCCAGCTGGCGCAGGTCGCGCGCGATGGCGACGTCGGTCTGCAGACGGTTCGTGAGCGGCACGGCGGCGCTCGCTAGGTCCGGCGCGACGCGGGGCAGGAGCACGACCGTCACCGCCCAGAGCGCCACCAGGATCAGCAGCGCGTCACGGCTTCGGCGCACCAGCGCCGACACCAGCATGATCAGCATTACCCAGAGGCCGAGGTAGCCGGCATAGCCCAGCGCCAGCGTGGCGATCGGAAGCGCGAGCGCGCCCGGCTGCGCCGCGATGGCGATCAGGCCGACCATCGCGGGGAGACCCGCGACG
>Ga0325400_1005150_pt1 | contig 12255 bp, 13 predicted proteins | sample PopdelMetagenome_2_FD_205662 | JGI IMG/M metagenome (GOLD analysis project Ga0325400, IMG submission 205662) | Populus deltoides microbial communities from Bellville, Georgia, United States - Xylem-PdKOR-R1 | ecosystem: Host-associated > Plants > Phyllosphere > Stem > Wood/Secondary xylem...
TACCAGCTAATTATACCTTGGGCTGCACGGGCTGTTCACTGACAAACGGTTACGACGGTACTACTCAAATCAGTTTATGCAACCCAGTAGCCGAATGGACTGTGACGCAGAACGGAATTGGACAGTCAGCTAATTATCATATTATATGGCAACCCGTTGGCAACCTTGCTATTGGTTCAGCATTTACGTCCATTGAATATACCGCTAAAGACAACCACATTATTTTACCTGTTCTAAATTACTACGATGGTGAACCTGCCAGCGAGGTTGCCTTTCGTAATGAATCAACCGGAGCCACGACTACAATTAAGGAAGTCTTCTGTTCTGGTGATTCTGCCAATCAACTATTAGTTAGCCTCAATGCCAATCTACCCTTAGGTACATACACGTTTGAATTGACCAAAAAGAACGGTCGACAATTAAAATTTCCTCAATCCTTACTGGTAAAGAAAGGCGTACCCGAATTCTGGGTTTACCAGTATTTACTCGTCAACACACCGCAGATCGCTTTGAGTGGTTACAACTTATATAGCAATAATAATATCGAAGTGTTAATCACCAATAGGAAGGGGTATGAAGCCAAATTAAAACCTTTTGAATACAAGGATAACGGTACCAGTATGACTATATCCTTGCCTACCGATTTAAAAGCAGGTTATTATACGGTTCAGACGGTTCAGAACGGCCAGCCGTTACCAGTCGCTCCTTATGGTAATATAATGGTCGTTGCTGATAGTGAAAAACAACCTTTCGTGTACACTATTTACCCAGGTAACGGGACCCTTGACCGATCAATCATGATGCAGCGGGGCAAGTCGTATTCGATGGGACTTTCTTATAATGGCAGCGCGGATACTAAAGTGTCCTTAAGATTGGTTAACACCCAGAATCCAGCGGATGAATTTATGGCCCCAGTTACTGTGCCCGGGGGCTACTTTTGGGGCATGACCGAAGGCTCCGGTGTTTCAGTCACCATTCCCAACGACACCAAACCCGGCCGTTACCAAGTCTACCCCCGTTTCCAGGATGGATCAACCATCAGGGATGGCCTGCTGTAGGGGTGGGAGGTCGAGATTCAATAACCGCAACCTCCCCGAACCTTATTCCACCAATCGAAACAATCGGTTCCAGCGGATCTTGTGCCAGGCATCCGCCGGGGCCGGGTCAACCGACATCCAGACGAACACCGCCTTGCCCACCACGTGATCGTGGGGCACAAACCCCCAGAACCGCGAATCATCAGAATTGTGGCGATTGTCGCCCATCATAAAGTAATAATCCTGCCTGAAGGTGTAGGACCGGATGGCCTGTCCGTTGATCTGAACAGTGGTTGGCGTTACCTCTACGTTCGGATTGCCTTCATACCGTTTGATAACAGGCCCGTAGACCGCAATGGTTTGCGCATTGATCGGAATGGTGACGCCTTTTTTCGGTACCGTCAGCGGACCAAAATTGTCCCGGTTCCAGGCGTAGGCCGCACCGCCGTAGATGCCCGCTTCCCGCACGCCCGGTTGCTCCGTCGTGCGCTCGATGCTTTTTATCCAGTCAAGGTCCCGTAATTGCGTGATCATTTCTTCCGTAGTCGTCACGTAGTAGCCCGTCAGCCGGGACGCTTTTGCGGTCGTGTCATACTCCTCGACCGGTTGCCAGTTAATGAACGGCCCTTCGGACGAGTTGAAGTCGTTGACAATGCCGTATTTACGGAAAAAGCGTTCGTTCAGTACCTCGGTGGTTCTCAGCAGGTAAGTCGACTGGGAACGGGGCGGAACGGGCTGCAACTTCCCGTTAACATACACCTGCTCCTGCCGGATTTCGATCTGATCACCGGGGGTACCGATGCATCGCTTAATTAGATTGGTCCGTAAATCAACGGGATAATCCGGCTCGCCTACTTTCGGCGGTGGAAAATTAAATACGACCACATCCCCGTTTTTAACCGCCGAGAAGCCCGGCAGGCGGTAACTGGGCAACTGGATGGCCGGGCTGTACGACGGAATGTCTGTTCCCCAGATTTTCTGATGCGTCAGCGGAACCTGCAGGGGCGTCATTGGCGTGCGGATGCCGTAGTGGAGCTTACTCACAAACAGGTAATCGCCCACCAGCAGGCTGTTTTCCATGGAGGGCGTCGGGATGGCGAAGGCTTCGACGGTCATCCACCGAATGAGCGTTGCGGCAATAACGGCAAACAGGAGCGAATCGAACCATTCCCGCGTAAATGACTTTTTCCGGGTCGGTTTAGCAACGGGCTTCTTTAGAAATCCGAACATACGTTAGTGAAATAAAAGTTGGACTAATCACTACCGGTCAGCGACCCGGCCAGAAAGACGGGTGAGCGAAATGACGCAGTTCGGGAAAGATAAACGGTAACGGATGGAGCGAATGGCTATTTTACACGGATGGCTTTCTATGGGGTTGAAGGGCAGGAATGGCTCATTCACGTCCAGGCTGTTGAGACATCAATCCCAGCACTCCATCACCAGCAGGTTGCCGCTGCGGTACTGTAGCCGAACAAAACCATCTTCGGCGGCTTCGTTGCTGCTGCCGGTCCGTTGGCCCAACGTCAGCGTTTCGTCGTGCAGGTTGTATTTCAATCCTTCGGTGATGATGCCGTCCACGGCCCCCACCGGAATAAGCGAGATGGGCGTTCCCTGCGCGTACCATTTTTCGAACGATCCACTCAACGGAAAAATCTTCGAATGGTCGTCGATCATAACAATCTTGATCCGGTCTTTGTACCGAACAATGTTGGTCATGTTGGTGATCGAATGGTCCGCCCGGCGCCCCGTGGCCCAGACGATATTAACCGCCGGAAAGCCCCGCTCGATCAGAAATTCAATGCCTTTGTCCAGGTCGGTTTTGTTCTGGTCGGGCGTGTGCACAATCTCGATGGGGTACTGTCGCTGCCGAATCTCGTCCAGATCCAGATCCTGGTCAAAATCGCCCAGCAGCACATCCACCTTAATGCCCAAATCCAGCACGCGCCAGATGGCGTTGTCCAGCACAACCACAAACGGGCTCCATTCGAGCAGCTGGCCGAGCAGTTCCGGGTCGCAGCTTTCGCCGTTGGCAATCAGGAGCGCCGGTTCCTGTTTATCGCGGATGATATGATGGGACGACATACGGGCAGAACAGGTTTGGCGGACGCATTAACCCACCCAACCCCAATCATTAATAGTGAATTCGATCTTCTTTACTTTTCCAGGCTTCGAACACCGTCCAGGCTTCGTCGCGCAGGAGTTGTTGCATCGGAATGCTGCGCTGGTCGCGGGACTTGTCGATTTCGCGGTAGATAAACTGATCGTCGAAACCCGCCTGGGCCGCGTCGGTGTCAAAACAACCGTAGACAATTCGCCGGGGCCGCGCCCAGTAGATGGCCCCTAAACACATCGGGCAGGGTTCGCAGGAGGTGTACAGGGTACAGCCCTCCAGCTGAAACGTGTTCAGGTTTTTGCAGGCATCCCGGATGGCCATTACCTCCGCGTGAGCGGTTGGGTCGTTCGTTGAGGTTACCCGGTTATTGCCCCGCCCTACAATCTGGCCATCTTTAACGATCACGGCGCCGAAAGGGCCGCCCAGTCCGTTGCTTATGCCTTCTTTCGCCAGCCGGATGGCTTCGCGCATGAAGCGTTCGTCTTCGTCGGCCATCATACGGGTTCAGGAAAACGGTTACCCCCTTTGAAATCCTGCTTACCGCCGGTTTTCTCGAGCAGCCGGGTTTCTTTAATTACCATATCGTGCGAAAACGCCTTGCACATGTCGTAGACGGTCAGGGCCGCCACGGAGGCACCCACCAGCGCTTCCATTTCGACGCCGGTTTTGGCTTCCAGCGAGGCCGTGCATTCAATAATTACCGCCACGCCTTCGGTCCGGATGGTCAGTTTGCAGCTATCCAGCCCCAGCGGGTGGCAGAGCGGAATAAGATCGGACGTGCGCTTGGCGGCCATTGTTCCGGCGATGATCGCCGTTTGAAAAACCGGTCCTTTCTTCGTTTGAATGTCGTTGCCGCTGAGGTGCTGCATAATCTCCTCATTGAGCACGATAATGCTTTGGGCGCGGGCCGTTCGGCTGGTCACCGCCTTGCCGCTAACGTCGACCATCGAGGGATTCCCCTGCGCGTCGAGGTGTGAAAATTCGTTCATAAAAAGATGCCTTCGTTAGGCCTAACTACCAACCAGGGCTAATGGTTAACGCTGGTAATTCTGCAACAGTTCGTACACCCGATGCACGGGCAGTCCCATGATGGTATAAAACGAGCCTTCGATGCGCTCAATGCCGATCATCCCGATCCACTCCTGAACGCCGTAAGCCCCGGCTTTGTCGAACGGCCGATAGGTTTCGATATAATACTGTATTTCGCGGTCGGTGAGCGCCCGGAACACCACCGTTGCCGTGTCCGTAAAGGCGACCTCCTCTTCCGCCGACCGCAGACAAACGCCCGTCATCACCTGATGCGCCCGTCCGGACAGCAACCGGAGCATCCGGGCGGCCTCCTCCCCATCGGCGGGTTTATTGAGAATGGCATCGCCAACAACCACAATGGTATCGGCGCAAAGCACCAGGTTGTTACGGATGTCCTGAGCGAACTGGTCTGCCTTCTGCCGGGCCAGAAAAGCGGGCACTTGGGCAACGGGCAAATTAGGGGGAAACGTCTCATCGGTGGGCCGAACCTCCACCCGAAACGGCACGCCCAGCTCCCGCAGCAGCTGCTGACGCCGGGGCGAGTTGGAGGCCAAAATCAGCGGCCGGGTTAATTGCATGGGAATCTGAAAAAAAATTCTTAAACTGTATGCTGCAACAATTGGGTAAATTAAACCATTTATCCCCATATCAATCATAGCAATTGGAAAATGGTTTCCGTTTTAAGGAAGTAATGGAAACAACTGTGCTCATTCGGTACGCAACCCCACAGGACGCGGCTCCCCTGACGACTCTTTCGATTCAAACCCTCTGGGAAGCCTTCGGCCCACCGCACAACCTGCCGGAAAACGTAGCCGCTTATGTAGACGAAGCCCTTACCGAAGAACGGTTGCGGCAGGAATTAACCGACCCGAAATCGACTTTTTTACTGGCGGTCGGTCCCGACGGCGCTTTGATCGGTTACGCCAAACTGCGCAAAGCCCGCCCGCTCCGACAATTGCGCGGCCAGTCGGCCGTTGAAATTCAGCGTTTGTACGTATCGGCCAGCCAGATCGGCACGGGTTTGGGTCGCCAGCTAATGGAACAGTGTCTGGCCGAAGCTCGGGCGCAGGGTTACCGGACAGTATGGCTGGGCGTCTGGGAACGGAATGAGCGGGCAATTGGGTTCTACGAACGAATGGGCTTCCGGCGGATAGGCTGGCATTACTTTCAGTTTGGCTCGGAGCGCCAGCGGGATTACTGGATGAGTAAAGAGGTTTAGTCTTGTGAAAAAGGAATTCTGTTGGCATACAGCGTTGGGGTCGGCTCGTTTCATCCGGGTGGGTGTTCTGGCCGTTCTTTGGTCGTTGCTGACGGTGACTCATGCGCTCGCCCAGGATAGAGTACCCGCCATTTCGGCCGATTCACTGGCGCGCATCAAAGCGGATTCGGCGCGCCGGGCCGCCGAAGTGGCCGAGCGGGACAGCGTATTCTACACCAAGCTGAAAACGCGGATGTACAAAAACCGGATAAGTCGGAAACTCTACGACGCCCTTTTCCGCGACGTTTACAACAGTAAAATTAAAACTGGCGAGGTCGATCGTATCGAAACCAATCCGTTCCAGCCCTACGAAGGACGCATTATCAAGAAAATCTACATCCGCCGGCTGGATGTGTTTGGGCAAAGCGTTTACGACACTCTGCGGAAGGCCCGGACCATCGCCGAGCGCCTGGGAAACCGGCTCCATACCGACACCCGCGAAGGCATCATCCGCCGGTCTTACCTGCTCTTTCACGAAGGTGACCGCGTTGATCCCGACACCCTGCGCGACAACGAACGATTGCTCCGTAACTCCAATATTTTTCACGACGCCCGGATTATCGTCATTCCGCAAGCCAACAACCGGCAATATGTGGATGTCTACGTGTTCACGCAGGATGTTTGGTCGCTGCTGCCCTCGGGGGGCTTCGGCGGCTTCAACAACTTTAGTCTCTCGCTGGAGCAGCGCAATTTCCGGGGTCTCGGGCACACCTTCAGCAACTGGGTGAGTTATCAGAGTTTCGCGCCTTACCAGAAAGTCGAATACCGGGGCCGTTACGTGATTCCTTATATCGGCAGGCAGTTCATCACCGGTCAGGCCGACGTTCTTTTGCTGCGGGATCTGAAGCAGTACTCGGCCAAGGTATTCCGTCCGTTTCTGACGCCCGACACGCGGTGGGCCGGTTCGGCGGAGGTGAGTTATTACCAGTTTCCCCGTTTCCGCAACTTCGCCGAAAACGACAGCATCACGCTGTTTCCGCTGCATTACTTTTACAACGACGTCTGGGCGGGCCATTCGTTCAAGCCTTTTTTCAGCTTTCTGGGCGAAGGCAACGACCGGAGCCGGCTGGTCCTCTCGACGCGATTTACGCGGTATTCGTTCACCCAGCGTCCCGGCGTTATCAACCTGGACACCAACCAGTTGTACCAGAATAGCCGCACACTGCTCTTTAGCGTGGGCCTTTCCCGCCGACGCTATACCCGCGACGTACTTATCTACGCCTTTGGCCGGACAGAAGACGTTCCTTACGGTAGCCTGACTTCCCTGACCTGGGGCTACAACAATACCGAGTTTGGACCCCGAACCTACATTGGCGTTAACTACTCCCGCGCGATTTACACCAAAAACTTCGGCTACTTATACGGGCGGGTCAATACGGGGACCTATCTGCGCGCCAACAAAGGTATTGAACAGGGCGTCTTCTCCCTCGAAGGCAGCTACTTTTCCCCGCTCCGGACGACGAGCTGGGGCAATTGGCGGCACTTTATTAATTTTCGTTACGTCGTGGGCGCACAGCGCTTTAATAATGAGTACCTTACGCTCAGTGGCAGGGAACAGATCGGCATCAACACGGATTTTCTGCACGGCACCAAGCTCTTTCTGGGCCAGGTTCAGAATACCCTTTTCTCGAAACTGGATGTGCTCGGCTTTCGGGTAGCGGTGCTCACCTTCGCCAATTTGGGACTGGTTAGTTATTCAAACAAACATCTGTTACGGGGTCCGTTGTATCAAGGGTACGGAATCGGCTTTCGGTTACGCAATGAAAACCTTACTTTTAACAGTTTTCAGATTCGGCTGGCCTGGTACCCCGACATTCCGGGCAATCGGCAGCCAATCCGTACGGCGTTCGAAGCTGTTCCAACCGCCCGCTTCCCCGACTTCGCTATTCAGTCACCCGAGGTTATTCCGTTCCGTTGAAACTTTTTTTGTATATAATGTTGTTACATTTAATGTACAAACACTACATTTGTAGTACTGAATGACTGACTCACTGCGGCCATTCGCTATTCACCCCAGAAGTGCGGAAACGATGTCCATTGAACAAGATATTAAACAAGCCACATTCCGTTCAGTCTACCACCGGCTGTTTGTTAATGTGATTTACACAAGTAACTGGATCTGCGACGAACAGATGCGGCTGCTCAAACCCTACGGACTTACCATCCAGCAGTACAACGTCCTGCGGATTCTGCGGGGCCAGCATCCCAACCCCGTGAAAGTATCCGACATCACCGAACGGATGCTCGATAAAATGTCCAATGCATCCCGTCTGGTGGACAAATTATTGCTGAAGGAATTTGTGCAACGCACGGAATGCCCCAATGACCGGCGGGCGGTCGACGTGGTCATCACCGACAAGGGGCTGGACCTCCTCGACGAAATCGACGGGTATCAGATCAACTGGGAGACCAACTTCCACAACCTGACCGAAGACGAAGCCAACTTGTTGAGTTCCCTGCTGGATAAAATTCGAGATACCAAATAAATCAACCAAGTCCCTGATTAACTACCTCAAAAACCAATTCTTTATGAAAAAGACTCAATTTGCTATTGGCCTGTTAGCCCTCGGTTTACTGGCGAACACCTCTGTGATCGCCGAGAACGGCGTCAAGGCCGGCGACAAAAACGTGAAAGCCGCTGTTGCCAAAACAACCACGTACACGATTGATGCCGACAGAAGCGAACTTACCTGGACAGGCAAGAAAGTAACCGGCGAACACCACGGTCCGGTTAAACTGGAAAAAGGAAGCCTGACTTTGGACGGGGCTAAGCTGACCGCCGGCACGGTGGTTATCGACATGCGGACCATGACGAGCGCCGACCTGAAAGACAACAAAGAATACCACGACAAGCTGATCGGCCACCTGAAATCCGACGATTTCTTCGGCGTCGAAAAATACCCGAACGCTACGTTCAAAATCACGAAGGTGGCGCAAACCGGCACGCAGGCCAATGTTACCGGTGATTTAACAATTAAAGGAATTACAAAACCCGTCTCTTTCCCGATGACGGTGAAAGTAAGCGGTAATACGCTGGAAGCCACGGGCAAAGCCACCATCGACCGGTCAAAGTATGATATCAAGTACAACTCGAAATCCTTCTTTGACAATCTGGGGGATAAAATGATTTACGATGAATTTACGTTAGATATTAAAGTCGTTGCCAATGCCGGTGGCTCTGCTACGGCTGCGAAGACGAAATAATGCCATCCGTACCCCGTAACGACCGCGCCCCGTCCCTTGGATGGGGCGCACTTTTTTTATAGGCAGTAGGCGGGAAAATCATCCAGAAAACGGACCTGCTCCTCGGCGTGATCAACCGAACAGCAGAAATGAGTCAGGCCGTTGGTAACGATCAGGTAAGGCGCCCGGTGGACGTGGTTGTAGCGGGCGATCTGGTCAAAAACCTGCTGCGACAGGCTGATGTGGGGTGCCTTGCATTCGACCAGCAGAAAAGGCTGCCCCTGCCGGTCGAAAACCAGAATATCGGTGCGCTTCTGCAGGTGATTCAGCACCAGTCCGCCTTCATTGCGAATGAGCGCTTTCGGGTAGCCATAATGATTCATCAGCAGATGTACCACGTGCTGACGCACCCATTCTTCCGGCGTTATACGAACGTACTTTTTTCGTAACACATCGAAAATATAAGGTTTCCCCTCGATCTGCTTAACTTTGCAGTCAAAGGCTGGCAAGTTCAGCGTTTCCACGTAAAAATCGGTTAAGCTGTTGAAAATGGGGCGCTGTGGTCGTCGGATAAAGTAAGCCGATCCGCCGATGGGCCAGCGCCGTTCGCTAGTCAACAAACTTAATTCAATCATTCCATAACTCCACGGTCTGCCAGGGCCGTTATTTACTCACTCCCATGAAAACTAAAGAAGAAATTGTCCATAACTGGCTGCCCCGCTACACCGGAATGCCCCTTGACCAGTTCGGCGAATACATTCTCCTGACCAACTTTATTAACTACGTCGAAATCTTCGCCCAAAAGTTCAACACCGAAATTCACGGCATTGGCCGGGCGATGCAAACGGCCACCGCCGACAACATCACCATCATCAACTTCGGTATGGGCAGCCCAATGGCCGCTACCGTCATGGATCTGCTGACGGCCATTCACCCCAAGGCGGTCCTTTTTCTGGGAAAATGTGGCGGCCTGAAGAAAACCCAGATTGGTGATCTGATCCTGCCCATTGCGGCCATTCGGGGCGACGGAACCAGCAATGACTACATGCGTCCCGAAATCCCGGCGCTACCCTCCTTCCGGTTGCAGCGGGCCGTCTCGTCGATGATCAAGAAACACGAAATGGACTATTGGACCGGCACCGTTTATACCACGAACCGACGCATCTGGGAGCACGACGAAGCGTTTAAGGAATACCTGCGCGAAATCCGGGCGATGGCAATTGATATGGAAACGGCCACGATCTTCACCGTTGGATTCGCCAATTCCATTCCGCACGGTGCCCTGCTACTAGTATCCGATAATCCAATGGTACCCGAAGGCGTTAAGACGGAGGAAAGCGACAAACGGGTGACTTCTTCCTTTGTGGAAAAGCACATGCAGATTGGTATTGACGCCTTGAAGGAACTTGCCGTTTCGGGTGAATCCGTTAAACACCTGCGGTTCGAATAAGGTAAACGCGCCATCTCCCTACCGCTAGAGTTGATTTTCAGTCCTCTAAATGACAAAAAGCCGGCGGATAAATGACATAATGTCATTTATCCGCCGGCTTTCGTTTAAAAAAGCGCCATTTTGTCGCGAAAATCAGAAAAATTAGGGCTGGTACACAAATTGAGTAATAGGTATCCGAAAGCAGTTAAAAACAACTTAGCATCTAACAACAATGGCAACTTTAGTTCGATATAATCCAGCCCTCTTCAACCAAATGGTAGCCCGTGAATTCAACCGCTACTTTACTCCGGCTACGGTAACCCGCAAAGCAAACAGCTTCGTGCCCGCCGTTAACGTAAAAGAAGATGAAACCGCCTTCCACATTGAAGTAGCCGCTCCAGGTCTGAAGAAAGAAGACTTTGCGTTAAACCTGAATAACAACCACCTGACTATCTCGGCTAAACAAGAGAACAGCAGCGAAGAAAAAGAGGATAAATACACTCGGAAAGAGTTCAGCTATAGCTCCTTCGAACGCAGCTTCCGCTTACCGAAAAACGTTAATAGTGAGCTGATCGCAGCGGCTTACACGGATGGTATCCTGAAAATCGATCTACCGAAAGTAGAAAAACAAGTCGTTGAACCCAAGCAAATTGCTGTAGCGTAAGGCGACCTCATACAGCGTATGGCGATAGGCCAGCGCATAGATGAAATCCCCGGCTCTTTCCAGCCGGGGATTTTGCGTTTAAGGGGGTTATCCGGAACCAGTACGCCGGGCCGAACTGCCCCTTTCGGGACAAAATCCGGTGAACCGCAAAAACAGCCACTGGCTGATCATATGACAAAACCAGTTGATCGCCAGTCAGTTGTTAACAAAAAATTAATCAACTATTTCATTGAAATCATGAACAAGGCACGCTCCACGGAGTTAGTAGATGTGCCGATAGAATAAATCGGCTATTGAATGGAACAGTCAAACCAGCATACTAATTACCCAGCGTCAGGCCCTGATTCACAACGCAGTGAATCGATCACCATTCCGGTTATCGAGGAACGGATTAGTGTCAGCAAAGAGATGGTGGAGACGGGACGAGTACGGCTTACCAAGCAGGTTAGCGCCGAACAGGTGACGGTGGAGGTGCCCCTCATGCAGGAGCACACGGAGGTAGAACGCGTTCCCATCAATGCGTATGTTGAGACGGCTCCGCAGGTACGCTACGAAGGTGATACGATGATTATTCCCGTTCTGCGGGAGGAAGTTGTTGTCACCAAACGTCTCGTGCTGGTCGAAGAACTACACGTAACCAAACAACAGGTTACAACCGTTTCAACGCAGCCCGTTACGCTGCGTCAGGAAACGGTAACGGTCGAACGAATTCCGTCCGACCTTTCAGGCTCGCATTCTCCGGAATGATTTATAAATAACTCAACGCTTTATTAAAAACACAACAATCATGGCACAAACGGTAGTCGGATTTTTCGACAGCGCATCTGATGCGCAGAAAGCAGTAGACCAATTGATCAGCGAAGGCTTTTCGCACAACAACGTAGACCTTTCTACGACCACCCCTAATTCAGCCGACACAACAAGTTCATCCTATGTTGATAGAGATGACGACGATCATAAAAAAGGCGGCATCGGCGGATTTTTCAGCTCCCTGTTCGGCGACGACGATGATGATAAGTATTCACGGGTAGGCTCACGCAGCTCGATTGTAACCGTTCACGCGACGGATTCGGACGAAGCAGAGCGCGCAGCCGATATCCTGGACGATGCGGGTGCTATTGACATTGACGAGCGGGACGAACAGTATCGCGGTGCAAACTACAGCGGTAGCTACACAGGCACGGGCGTTACGGGATCAGATCTGGATATCACTACGCCAGTTGCCGCCACTACGTCTGATCTGGACGTAACTACGCCGGTTGCCACGGGTACGACTGATGAAACCAACATCAAAGTACCTATCATTGAAGAAAACCTGCAGGTAGGCAAACGGACCGTTGAAACGGGTGGCGTTCGGTTACGGAGCCGGATCGTTGAGCGGCCGGTTGAAGAAAGCGTTCGTCTGCGCGAAGAACGCGTACACGTACAACGGACCCCGGTTGACCGCCCAGCCAGCGAATCCGATTTCACGACGTTCAAAGAAGGTCAGGTTGAAGTTACGGAGCATGCTGAAGTACCGGTAGTCGCTAAAGAAGCGCGGGT
>Ga0325400_1005152_pt1 | contig 12251 bp, 10 predicted proteins | sample PopdelMetagenome_2_FD_205662 | JGI IMG/M metagenome (GOLD analysis project Ga0325400, IMG submission 205662) | Populus deltoides microbial communities from Bellville, Georgia, United States - Xylem-PdKOR-R1 | ecosystem: Host-associated > Plants > Phyllosphere > Stem > Wood/Secondary xylem...
TAATGGTTATAAAAAAAATGAATATATGAGAATAAAAGTTTCTTAAAGAATACAAGAGTGCATCTAAAGAATAAATTAATATATTATCCTTTTTCTTTTATTCCCTGCAGTAATAATTTATAAAATATATCAATTTTTTACCTACACAGATAACATTTAATGAGATGATTTTATAAATCACTTTTATGGTAACTGGATGAGTTATATAACATCATTTATCGAATCATCTACTAAATGAGATTTTTACATAAACTAGAGGTGAGAAAAAAATTGATTAAATAAAAAAAATTAAAAAAATAACTGAAAAAATCAAATCGTGAAAAAAAACCGATTAAAATTTTAAAAAGACCAATCGGTTCGGTTTTATAAGCTTGAAACCGAAAAAACTAAACCGAACCGAAATAGAAAAAACCCGATCCAAACAGGAAAAAACCGAGTCAAACCAAAAAAACCGAGCCAGACTAAAAAACTAAGCTAAACCGGTTTTTGTCATAAAAAACCGAACCGAAACCGGTCGGTTTGAACCGGTTTCGGTTCGAATTTTTTTATTTATTTTAGTTTGGTTACTTTATTTTGATAAAAACCAAACCGAACTGAAAATAATCACCCTTAATATAAACGTACAGATCATTTATACATTAACCATCACTTGTTAAGGCTTTTATCTATCACTTATAAATTTTTTATAATATACTTATGCATAATAAGAGGATTTTTTTTAATACAATAACTTAATAACGTTTATCTAACAATAATAAAAATAATATCATTTTCATTTTAGAGCAGGTCTAGTGGCTGGGTCAAAAAAACCCATCATCATCGAATAGGCTTAAAACTCACGTTCTCGGGTCGGGTTAATTTATTATATCCATAATTATTTTATATTTTGTGCCATGTCGGTCCAAGGTTGAAGGTTAAACCATGGACAGCAGAAGCATTGACTACGAATATCACGAAACACTACATCGTATATCTTTTTTAGGGCTTTATTAAATAACCAAATTTTGCGCGTGAAAACGACGGGGGAAACACATCGGAACATCTCTAGTTCCACACCACGCAAGTCAGTTGGGAAATGGTAACGTAAACAAACGAAAGAGTGAATTGATCGTCCGGTGAGATCTCTCCAATTTGTACGATCTACCCCCCCCCTCTCCCTCCCTCCCTCCCTCCGTCTCTCTCTCTCTCTCTCTCTCTATACATATATATTTATATATTAACGCAAATAAATTACACAATTTGAGATCTCTCGATCTGTGAAAAATGGGCGACGGAAGTTCTGGCCCAACCATGGATCTGATGCGTTCGGAGCCGATGCAATTAGTGCAACTTATCATTCCTATTGAATCAGCGTATCGCACAATTTCTTATCTCGGTGACCTTGGCCTCTTCCAATTCAATGATGTAAGCATTTTTTTTGTTTTGAGATTTTTCTGTTGTTCGGTTCAATTGCTTACCTAACCATAATAATATTAGGATTTGTTTTGGTTAATGATCCGCGTAATGTGATTTCTCTGATATTAATTTGGATTGAACTCGATCGGATTTGTTTTAGTTTGAATGATTTCGGTATCCTGTGTTTACGGTTACGAAATTGAATATGAAGAACTGGAGTTTCTTTTTTGGTTTTCGTTATCACATTACGGTTTTGATGAAGTAATGGTATGTTTTTTACTGTTTTATCCAGCTTAACGCGGAAAAGAGCCCGTTCCAGCGGACGTATGCTGCTCAGGTTTGGTTTTGATAGTGTAGAGATCAATTCTGTTATGCAAATGTTGAAAATGTTGGTGGATAATCGATAAGTGTTGAATTTTTTATGCTGTGTAGATTAAAAGATGTGCAGAAATGGCTCGCAAGCTACGTTTCTTCAAGGAGCAAATGAGGAAGGCTGGGTTGTCACCGTCGACGAAGTCTTTAAGAAGTGGCGATATTGATCTGGATCATTTGGAGGTATTAATGTAGATTTTTAGTTTTTTAGAGTATGATTCCTTGGAATTAGAACTTGTTGTGATATATCGAGGCAATTTTAGGTAACGCTTGGAGAATTGGAATCAGAGCTGATAGAGATAAATTCGAACAATGAAATGCTACAACACACTTATAATGAACTATCAGAATATAAGCTTGTCTTGCAGAAGGTATGGCTTCTTTTATATCCAGTGTGATGACGAGGCCTTTGAGTCTCTTGCATCTTATATATAGCCTTATAGGCCTTTCTCTCCCACACACACATGCACTAAACGTTAACTCAACACATAGATGAACTGGCCATCAGCAACTTCTGTCAGGAGAAATTTCTGAAACATATGCTATCACTTTCAATTTTAATCTACTCAACCAGGAATTTCGAATATTATAGAGGTTAGCATTCTGTAATTTACTGTAAAAGGCAAATGGAGCTCTGAAACAGGTGGGTACTTTTTGTATCTCATGTCAGGCTGGTGAACTTTTCCACTCAGCTCAAAGCATTGTTGCAGCTCAGCAGGGTGAACTTGAATTATTTAACACTACTGAACAATCTGTTGAGAGATCATTATTGTTGGAGCAGGTACTGCTTTTCAGTTTTTCCTGTTCTTTACTACAGCAGCTGAAAGTTTGTCATTTTCTGCTAACTGATTCTTAAAAATGAACATTGTTTAGGAAATGACAATGGATCCATCAAAGCAAGTAAAGCTGGGGTATATCAGTGGTCTTGTTGCAAGAGAAAAATCAATGGCTTTTGAAAGGATTTTGTTTCGAGCAACTAGGGGCAATGTCTTTTTGAAGCAAACTGTGCTTGAAAATGCTGTTGTTGATCCTGTGTCGGGGGACGAGGTTGATTCCTGGATGATGTTTATCTGCTCTCCATTTCCAGAGTTGGATATACACGCTTTATTTTGAAAAGCTTATGATTTATCAATTTACAGGTTGAAAAAAATGTATTTGTTGTCTTCTATTCTGGTGAAAGAGCAAAGAACAAGATTCTTAAACTCTGTGAAGGTTTTGGAGCAAACCGCTACCCATTTACGGAGGACCTAAACAAACAGTTTCAGATTATTTCACAGGTATAATTCATGATTGCTCATGTTTCTTACCTCTGATTCTGGTAGGTTAGAAGCCTGGCACACTGAAAGTTGATTAGTTGGTCAATTTTAGAGAGCAAACAATTATTTTGATTTCTCTTCTTGAGGATTCTGGAGGACTAGGATTATTTTTCTCTCTGTTCATCTTTTTTTACCATCTGCTCATTGCCATACTTGATTACACATAAGAAACATGAATTGCCTTTTCTTTTTCTTGCTTTCCGGGTACTTTACTGTCATTTGGTCTAGACAACCATAAAGCATGCTCCAATTACTGGGAAAGAGAACGGAGTTCACTCCCTATCAACTGGCAACAATTATTGGGACAGAAGATCCAAGTACAGCATGTCGAGTTTGAAGCAATGTGGCTTGAGATTCATAGGAATTTAATTTGCTTTTACTTTATGTCAATGGACATGATTTTGTTAGTACAAGGTATCGTGGCCTTGTGAGTGTTCTTATATAGGCATATAAATAAATGTGTAACAGTTTCAGGGGCAAAACTGAAAAGGTGTCAAATTTAACAGGAAAGGTATTTTTCCCTTGATGCTTCAGAAAGGGAAAAAAATTTTATGAGCTAGATAATGCTTTTAATAAGAAATCAGTAGAGCATAATTGCCGGAAGATATCATCAATCCCCAAGCTAGTTTTAGAGGGTGTTTGACATTGTGGTGCAGGGTGCTTTTCTAAAGTGCCTTTTGCTTGAAAATGCATAAAAATGATTTTTTCAGATTTTTTTTTTTAATTTTTGACATCAAAACCATTGAAAAGCACTAAAAAAGCATTAATTTGATTTCTTTTAAGGGAAAAGCACATCAAGGCATAAGCAACCTCACTCCCAGGTAGAACTAAATAATTGCACGAAAGTCCTAATTTAATAATATATAGTGTTTCACTTGTAGTAAACTGAGGATACAAAAATTTGCATTTTCCCCACTTTGAAATGAACCTAGAGTTTTTGTTTAGTGCTCTGTCTTAGGTGCACTAGCATCTTTCTGTCCAGTTTTCTGATGTAAATTTTGTAAATTCACTGATTTCTAGGTGTCTGGAAGACTTGCAGAGCTTAAAACCACCATAGATGCTGGATTGGCGCACCGGAGCAATTTGTTACAAACCATCGGCTTTGAATTTGAGCAGTGGAATTTTCTGGTTTGTTCAAGTCATTTTACTTAATACTTTGGATCATCACTCGATTAATAAAAGTTGAGTTAAGCTGAGCTGAATCTTTTTTGTCAACTAAGTTTGTCGCTTTCAACTCATATAGGTGAAGAAGGAAAAATCGATTTACCACATTTTAAACATGCTCAACATGGATGTGACAAAGAAGTGTCTTGTTGCTGAAGGTTGGTGTCCTGTTTTTGCAAAAGATCAGGTTTGTTCCCTTAACTTATAATACTCAGTACTTGGTTAAATCTTGCATTAATCATATCTTTTAAATTGTCTCATCGTTGTATCTCTGCAGATACAAAATGGATTAAGGCGAGCGACTTTAGACAGCAACTCACAAATTGGAGCCATATTCCATGTTTTGCAGACAAAGGAATCACCACCTACCTTTTTCCAAACAAACAAATTTACTTCTGCTTTTCAAGAAATTGTAGATGCGTACGGGTGAGTTATTTATGCCATGCAAACAATACAAAGAGTCTGAAATTTTTTAAAGTAATTTTTGGGAGGATAATTGGCTATATGGTTCTAGCATAACTTTAGAAGTTTTCAGATGCCTTTAAGATCGGACTGGTAATACCAGTATGTGACAACCATGTTAGGCATTGGCAGAACTTGCAGTTTCTTTAAGTAAATTATTTGTTCAAACACAGAAATTATGGCGTTTGAGAGATAGAAAACTAGTGTCTGATTGTTGTTAGTATGTTCCAGGTGATATGTAGTGGTTGACCGAAGTATATTTAGTTGATATTATCTGTCTTTGCAGGATGTCAGTCCCAATAATTCAATGCTGGTCAATTTATGTGTAAACAGTTTAGGGATAGGTCTTCTCTTGTCCTTGCATGTTGCATAATGAGTGGATACATTTGGCTTAGACATTCCTTCCATTCCACAACCTGTAATCCATGCATCATTTAATTTGCCCCATTGACTGTTCTCGTTGACTATTTCAAAGATGAAATAGAGGTGTTAGCTGACAAAATAATTTTTCAGGGTTGCCAAGTACCAGGAAGCAAATCCTAGTGTATACACAATTGTCACATTCCCTTTCCTTTTTGCTGTAATGTTTGGTGATTGGGGCCATGGTATTTGCTTGCTGTTGGCAACATTATATCTTATTATCCGGGAAAAGAAACTTTCCAGTCAGGTAATTGTGATACAGCTCGTTGGTTTGTCTTATCAAGCACTGTCTTCCTCTTAATTGTCGCATGCTTTGGCTTGCTTCCTTTTGCAAACAACAGAAGCTTGGAGACATTATGGAAATGGCTTTCAGTGGTCGTTATGTGATAATGATGATGGGAATTTTTTCAATCTACACGGGGTTGATATACAATGAATTCTTTTCGGTTCCATTTGAACTGTTTGGGCCCTCTGCATATGGCTGTCGTCACCAGTCTTGCAGGTATTAACCAGTACAACTTTACATGTGCACGAGTGGTTCAGCTTTACCTGTAAATGATTTATGCTTTATTTGCATTGTAGGGATGCTTATACTGCTGGTCTAGTTAAGGTCCATCCTACGTATCCATTTGGTTTGGATCCCAAATGGCATGGTAGCCGGAGTGAGTTACCTTTTCTTAACTCAATGAAGATGAAGATGTCAATTTTATTTGGAGTGGCCCAGATGAATCTTGGGATTATAATGAGCTACTTCAATGCAAAGTTCTTTGGAGATAACATAAACATCTGGTGAGCTATATACTTTATTCTTGCATGCAATGCATTGTTTCAAATATTATATTACAGCATGCCCTTATGGAATAACAGCATAATGATGGTTTTAAGTTATTGTTCTTTCATGAACGTTCAAGTTTAATTTTTTAGAGTATTTAATCTTATAAACATGACCGCCCTTATCTGCTACAGTGGAGAGATGGGACCTTGGAAGCATTTAGATATTTATCTTTTGCTTTTCACTGCTTGTTTCTTCTTTTTCTTATTTTCATTTTCAGAATTAACTAGCGACAGTTGCATTGTTTTAGGTACCAATTCGTGCCCCAGATGATTTTCTTAAACAGCTTGTTTGGTTACCTTTCACTCCTCATAATTGTGAAGTGGTGCACCGGTTCACAAGCTGATCTATACCATGTGATGATATACATGTTTCTAAGTCCCACTGATGATTTGGATGACAATCAGCTTTTTATCGGCCAGAAATTTTTCCAGGTATAATATCTTTTATAGTGATTGTGTGGAAATTCTCCCTCGTGGTTTAAGAAAATGAAGCCAGCTAACATGTTTCACCATCAGATCTTGTTGCTCCTATCAGCCCTTGCTGCTGTCCCATGGATGATGTTTCCAAAGCCTTTTCTGTTGAAGAAACGACATGAGGAAGTATGCTCATTTTTTCCCCAAATGCATTCATTGTTATTGCTCATTTGTAAAAATAATTGTTAACCTCTATCATTCCTAAATGCATTGTTCAGAGGTTCCAAGGTCAGTCCTATGCACGGCTGGACAGCAATGACTACCCTCCTGAAATTGAGCCGCATTCTGTTTCCCATAACCATGAGGAATTTGAGTTCAGCGAGGTGTTTGTTCACCAACTTATACATACCATAGAGTTTGTTCTTGGAGCAGTGTCGAATACAGCTTCATATTTACGTTTATGGGCCCTCAGGTTGGTTCTTCTAGTAATTACTTGAGATCTATATTTTCAAGCTAAATAAATTCCCACCCTTATTTGAATGCTTGTTTGTGATTGCTCGTCAGAATGTACCTGTCACTAGTTAGGTGGCCCGCGGCGTAGCGAGGGCCAACTTTTTATTTTCATAAAAAATATAAAAAAAATCTAAGATTCATGAGTGTTGGGTCTAGCTGCAACGCCAGACCCAAGAGCGTCGAATCTGGCTGCAACACCATACCTAACAATAATATTTATATTAATAAAATATTTAACTTATTTGCCTAAATTCTTATATTTTTTAATCTCATAAAAAAATGATGATTTTTCTTCAGTAGTAATAATAGTATTTTTTAAATTTATTAATGATAATAATAATAATATTTTTTTCAAATTTATTAATTATAATACAAATAATACTATTTTTAATATTAATACTTTCAATTATAATAAAAATAATAATATTTATAACACAAATAATTATATTTTTGAGATGAATACTTTGATTTATTAGAAAAATATTAATATTTATAATACAAATAATATATTAATAAACTCAAGAAGATTGGGTCCCGACAAAGGACTCAAGAGACCCAAGTCCTGACGCAGGACCCAAGCGAAATGGGTCCTGACACCGGACCCAAGCGAAATGGATCCTGACGCCGGACCCAAGGCTAAGGGTAGTGCCCAGGGTAGCCCTAGCACCATGTGTTTGTAGCCTGGCGCGCTGGCGCCCAGGGCTTGCCAGCCACAACGCCAGATGTCTGCAGTCTAGGGCCTGCAGCCCCACCAAAACTGGAGCTAACTATTTTCTCTCAAACCATCCCTTCAGTGTCATATGCTTCCTAATGAAAAGATAACCTCACCCTCCCCTGCAGTCTTTCCAGCTCTCTGTGGCAAGGGCAGCCCTACCACTATACTGCTTCAAACCACAGTGTTTGTGTATGTGTAAATAGTAATAGGAGCATTGATTCCTTTTAATATATTGTATAATTTCTCTTTTACTTGTCTAAATGCAGAGTTATATTGATTGGATTGTTAAGATCTTATGTTTATATGCCTTCCTGACACACCTCTCTTGTTTACTATGAATGTGGGGTGCTTTTTTCATTCGAGTACAGAAAGTTAACTGTTTAACTTGAATGAGTTTTTTTTTTTTTTTTTGTGATTTTCAGTCTGGCTCATTCAGAACTATCGAGTGTATTCTATGACAAGGTCCTTCTTCTAGCATGGGGGTGAGTTCTCATGACCATGTTTTGGCTTTTGATGAAAGACTTGATATCTCTCAGATTTGAGCAAGCAATATAATGAATTGTCTGTATGACTGCAGGTACAACAGCATCATTGCTCGCGGTATTGGATTGTGTGTATTTATATTTGCAACTGTCGGTGTCCTCCTAGTGATGGAAACCCTGAGTGCATTCCTACATGCCTTGAGGCTTCACTGGGTGGAGTTTCAAAACAAATTTTACGTGGGAGATGGATACAAATTCTATCCATTTTCATTTGCTTCGCTTGGTCAAGATGATGAATGATATGTTTACTGGATAGAGCAGTCAAGGGCATAGAATAGGTAATTGAATTTATCACACATTGAAGTATATATAGCAAACTTGCGCGATTCTTTTGAATATGATCAAAGAGTTGAAGAAAGCCAACGGAGGAAGTGATTCCAAGTTCGGAAGAAGAACCTTTTCGTCAGGAACAACCATTTCCACGGTGTTTGTGGTTGCTGAAACAAGCCTGGCAGGCGTGGCTGCCTATTCCCTGAGCGTAGATTGTTGAGGTTCAAGGGAAACTATAGAGGAAAAACGATATATTAAGCATCTAGAATTTTGCCAGTTAGCAAATAAGAAGCTTAACCGAGATTTCGGTCGATGTACAAGCTTCTAGAATTTTGCCGGTTAGTTGATTGTATTCTTCACCAGTGATTGTTAGGGTACTGCTGTGCAATATTGTCCAGTGAGGATAAAGAAAGCAAACAGTGTTGACAATTGACAGTGAACTCACTTTGTAGATGAGGAGCTGGAACCAAACGTGATCAGATTTCTATATTTATCGAGACAATCAACCTCTCCGATCGCTATAATGCGCTTGTTTGTACGTTTGCCACTTGGCATATTATTAGATTTCAGTTGTTGTGTCTGCGGGGGACCGGGATCAGATCATGTTTTCTGAAGCTTCATCAAATCCTCACAGTACGAGCCCACGACACGCTTCTGGTTAAAATCAATTGCGGGAAACAATGGAGGTCATTAGCACATGAGAACGCATCCGTCCAAATTATTCCGAAAATTATATTCTGAACTTACTTAAAAGGCAAGTAAAAGAAATTACATTGTTGATCATCAGTAGCAATAAGATTGAGCAATGCACAACCATTAAACAGTAAATCCTGGCATAAATTGATGAAATTACGAACACGGAACACCACCTACATCATTACAGCTTTTGCCAGATAAATTTGGGGGGGGCTCCTATTATTATTCTAGTCATTTACATGGGTTACAATACACACATCACACTTCATATAACACAAAAGCAGCACCGTCTAAAAATACAGTACTAATTCAATGTGCTAAAAGGGCACAACAATCTACTGGGCAGTAGCGTGAATAGCTGCGACAGTTGAAACCATGGAATCCACACCACATATGTTGCGAGCCCTGCAGATCTTGTAATACCCATTCTCTCCCCAATTCTCTCCCCATGAGTTCTTGATAATCCAGAAAGGCTTTTCCTTGAACCGGATAGGAGCATAACCAGCAGCTCCATAACCCACCAGCAGCACCCCATGATCCTGGTGCTTTGAGCAAATGTATGGGCATGAAACTCCACCTATGTATGTCTGCATAAAAACTGCATTGATAGCCACTGCACCGTGGAAAGCAGAAAAAACCTTATAATTAGCCCTCCCACGATAAAAATAGGCAAAATACAAATCTTAACAGGAGTTGTTGAGAGAACAGATGCCAATGCCTAGACCCACAGCCAGAAGCAGCTAGATACCTGAGAGCGGACCATGCTTCACAAGATTGGCAGCAATTTGATCTTCATCTAGGGAAACAACACTGAAGTTAGATACGGATGCAGCGACTTTGCTCTTGTCAAATTTGCAAGCACCACGATCATTTCCGGTATAAGGATAGTCCTTCTCACGTTCAAGACCACCGGCCTTCAGTGCGTACTCAAAGGCATTGTTCATCAGCCCACCACTGCAGCCCGAGTCACAGGCACCATATTCTTCTGGATCACACTGTAACGGTTCCAATAGGACACCATAACGAGGAATCATAGCACAGTAACTAAATTTTCGTGTTTCCTTTGATAGAAAATGAATAAGCTTTTTTTTAAAAAGAAAATCCATTTTTCATGTAAAAAAAATCAAAACCCTCGTAGTCTTCCTGGCACTTGACAAATTCCCAGACCATGTACGACTACAAGAATCACAACTACTGCTAATAATCCATAAAAATTAATATTAGTTATAAATGAAAGAAAGACCGAATCAAGAGCATGAAAATAAGGAAGTCAAACCTCGTGATCACAATCCACAAGCTGTTGCTCACTCAAGCTTACAAGCTCTCCTGTTGCTAAGTAATGAGCTCCTTCCAATGCCCCTGTAGCACTAAACGACCAGCACGATCCACACGATCCCTATCGAAATCCCAATCTTTTAACACATAGCACAACATAAAATATCGAAAAGCTCGACAGACATGAAAAGTACTGGTCCGATGATGCTTGACAGTAAAAGCCAGGAAAAAGGATATTAAGATAAGATACCTGGTCTTTGACGCTAGTAACGGCACCGTGGTCACGCCAGTCAAAATCAGTAGGAAGATCGCCAGTAGGAAGGATCGGCGCCTTGTTAGCATCCGTCGGCAACCGAAGCCGCCGCTTCAATCCAAGGAGCTGGCGGCGGAATTCTTTGGGAGTAAGATCAGAGAATTTAGTGACGCCATGGGCAGCGGTAGGGTCCATTATCTGGTGTTTCTTGGCACGGAGGAGATTAGCTTTGAAAACACTAAATCGATAATCATGTTCCTCTTGAGTCGCATAATTTTTGCCGAATTTGGACTTGAAAGTGGTGAAATGATGCTCTGCGTTGAGGAGATGATCCTCGCCCTCTGACACGACTTGCCTGATTAAAGGATCGTCGAGATCGCTGGAAGATACTGTGGATGCGAGGGTGGAGGATAGGGCTGTAAGGAGGAGTAGGAAGAGCAGAGGTAAGCGTTCCATGGTTTGGACTTGGAACAGAAATGCCTGTGCGGTGGGAACTGGAAGCGTAGGAGATATTTGTAAGCGGAGATGTTCCCAAAATATTGTGTGGTGATTACCACTGTGAACGTGACACGTATAGTTACGTGAGCAAGTTGATGGATTAAGAAACAGAAAGAAAAAATAGATAAATGAGTAAATAAATAAATATATATAGTTGTTAAGGCGCGATTGAATGGTGTTTGATGAAAATTTAAAAAAAATATGTTTAAGATTATTTTTTATATATAGTTTAAGATTAATTTGATGTACTTTTTAGTAAAATATATTTTAAAAAATAACCATGGTCACATTCTTAAATACTCTTTATACTTGTAATTGTTTATTTTAATTAAAATTTCAAAATAAAATTTTAAGTAAATTCAAGATTTATAATGATTAATTTAATATTTTTAAATTTATAATTGTGGTAAAATTTACATCATATCATACCACACTATAAAAAAAATTTTTGATCAATTTAAAAAAAAAATTTTCTCACTAAATTATTGAATCAATTTGAATGAATAATTTTTTTAACATAATTATTTTGTTTTTTTTTTTAAATAGAACCAACTTAATTGGATTTATCAAACCATTAATTGGCATTATGTAATCAATTATGTTTAATTTTTTCAATATTTTTCATATTTTAATTTAAAATCCAATCAAATTATGCTTGATATCACAAGTTTTTAATTATAAGTTTGTAATCCATGCTGCAATGTATTTTTTAAAAATTATATTTTATTTAATAATATATTGAAATAATTTTTTAATATTTTTAATGTTATCATCTCAAAATTATAAAAAAAATACTAGAAAATAATTTTGAAATCGAATATATTTTTTAAAATATTTAAAAATAGGAGCCACGCCCTCCTTGCCTAGATCACAATCCTCTCCATCGTAATAAATTGACTTTTTTGGCTTTTGTGAAGTGAAGGTGATCGTTATTAGTGCTCGGCTAATTCAGTTTTCCAAATAAGCGTGCACTCCATGGTTTCGGGCTGATTGGGCCTTTGATTCCGTTGCTTGTGTTTCTTTGATGCTTGTCTTTTTCGTGCTTGGGCCCGCAATAGTGACCGTTATTAATATTTATTTACTAATTTTCAAAGATATTTATTATTATTTAT
>Ga0325400_1005154_pt1 | contig 12251 bp, 4 predicted proteins | sample PopdelMetagenome_2_FD_205662 | JGI IMG/M metagenome (GOLD analysis project Ga0325400, IMG submission 205662) | Populus deltoides microbial communities from Bellville, Georgia, United States - Xylem-PdKOR-R1 | ecosystem: Host-associated > Plants > Phyllosphere > Stem > Wood/Secondary xylem...
CATGTTTATTTGTTTTTTGTTGATATTAAATCATGCTTATATAAATCAAGTATGAAAATGCATAATATGTAAGATAACTTTAAAATCAACATGGCAATTAGCAAAAACAATATTACAAAACTAGTAAAAATAAAGATAGCTCTTAACTAGAAAAATAACACAACATAATAATACATCTAATATTATTTATATCTTTTGCGACAATGAGTGGATGAACCAGCTTCATTAATAGCACGACTTCCACTTGTCTATGTGGTCTCATCCTCCAAAACAATATTATATAGACTCTATGTGTCTCATAATAGGTCAAGTATAGTACGACATGTCTCGAACCAAAAAGATACATAATAGCGAGCAAGTCCATCATCATCATCATCATCACAAAGATCAACCGCATCATGTTGACAATCATGTAGCAATTGTCCAACCTAGCAAATAGAAATTATTAATCTATAAATAAAATACAATAATTTTGTCAAAGCCTATAAAAAGTAACAAATACGTACAACATTTTGAACCTGACGTGCATGTGGCTCATACTCCATCTCCTCGTGTGGAGGAACTTGCTCTGGGTTAGGTGTAATGATTCGATGTGTTATACTTAGGTACCAACCCATGTATTTCTCTTCAGAAATTACAAGATGCACCTCTCTAAACATGAAATTTCTTTGTGCATCCCACATCGATATGCTGGAGGTGGTGAAACGTCTAATTATAACCAACATGCTTACCCGAATGACTAATAAAATGCAATTGATCCCTCATATTTTTATCAGATGGGATATGTTACTTAAAGTTAAATTATCGCATTACATGATCCAGGTAATGCAACTCAACAAGCTCAAAAAATATGAGGGGGACAACTGATGTCTATAAATTCATGGGCGATGTGCATATAACAAGAGTAGTTGCCAAATCATTTGCTGAATAAGGATTCCACGTGACTTATTGAAACATCAACAATGCAATTATTTCTCATCATTTATCAATATCAACCCATTAAAAATTATCTCCTGACATTTATAAATATAAAAAAATTTCAACATCAGCCTATGCAATAATTTTCTAACATTTACCAATATCTAAAAAATCAAACATCAACGCAAGTAATTAATTCTCATCATTTACCAACTTCGACACACACAATTATTTTAACCGATTTACCAATATCCAAAAAATTAAATATCAACACAAGTAATTAATTCTCATAATTTACCAATATCAACACACATAATTATTTCACTCTCATAATTTACCAATATACTTAATTTGACTGCCATTTATCTAACTCGCTACGATAAAATGACAAAACATGGGTTGAATTATGTTTAAAATATCTACTTCTACACCATCTGTTAATAAATAAGCAATGAAATTTATTAAATAAGGTTTCCATGACAAATATTCTTAATCTAAACAACATAATTTATATATTTAGTAACATATTACATATATCCTAATGAAAGTTGTATATCAACCTTCAAAACCTAGATAGACATAACATGTATAAACTTAATTCGTGGCTGCCCCAAGTGTAAATCCTCTAATAACTATACAAAAAACATACAACAATTAGTAACCAACTCAATTATAAAAAAAAATACAAAAATAACAAACTTATTACATTTATTTTACTTGTTAAAGCAATAAACATCCTCCAACTTGCTTTGATTTCTCCAAACTAGCTTGACACGAATGCTTATACAAACATGTAATTGTAAGGACACCTAAACCCCAACTATATATTGGAATGGATTGGACTCGAAATCACCAGCAGTGGTAGGTGGAATAAGGACACATGCATCCCATTGAGATCCGCGAAATGTATATTATCAAATATATGAAGTATGTATGCTCTAGCATACCTGCACAATAGAACATCGAATTTAAATCGAAATATAGACAAATGAATATGATAATTAAACTATTAGTATGCATTAACATACCATTGTAGGATCTTGTCATTATAATTATCGGGTAACTCGGAAAAGTTTTTCTAAAGTCATTTCATAGATAAATTGTTCCCCTTGAACATTTCAGGAGGAGGGTGCTCGTCAAAATGCACACTCGTATAAATTTATCTTATTCTAGATACCCACGACAATACATGCTCACCCATCTGATGTAATAAAAACCCATCTGCATGATGTATCGAATCACTGGATTTGGAAACAACATCAACTTATAAAATTTGCAATAAATCTTACCCAAATCCTCCATAATAAAAGAAAAAAGTTTGATGTATTAACATGTATTAAAAGTTTGATGTTTTAACATGTATTAAAAACTTGATGTGTTAACATGAATTAGCACAATAATTGATCATCTTTGTCAAATGAGAAAAAAAAAACGTACATTCCCATTCCATATGACTTATGATCTATGTGATTCCTGCAACCATAGAATAAATGGATCAATTGGTCTAGGATCCATGTACTGAGGAACTCTACGAGAAGATAAAGATGGCGCGCCTCGTATATGAGACATCTTAACCAAGTGTACTTATAAAATACAAAATTTAATTCAAAATTAGAAAATAAATATTATAAATAAACAATTAAAATTAAATTACAAATAATAATAAATGGACATGTAATTATCTAATTTATTACATATATTGTTTGTATTCACAAGTTTTTTTGTTATGCCCTGTCTGACCACATATGCCACATTTATGTTGCAAATGCCCTTCCTTGCGTTCATCTCATTATGTAATCAAGGTGACTTTTGTTGACTCCAACCGGTTTTCCATCTTGAAGGGTCCAGGTATACTTGAGGACCATTATACTCATTCCAATTTAATTCATTAAGGAATGGATTGAATGGAGGCCTATATGTGTTCTTATACATTCAAACACTATAATACTAATCAATAAATTGGGTAATATCATGATGTCTTTCTGCACAACATGTAAGAACATAAAAACAAGGTCGATGACAACTCTTTCATTTATCATGGGAGCATGTTCTATTCGCCAACTTAACTATTCATCTAACTTCTTTTTTGACACCTAGTTTATAAGGGGTGTGAACCTGAAAAGTGTCATCATCAATATTGAAAAGTACTGTAGTATGATCTCTATATCTAAGTATGTTGGCATCCAATTCCAGCTTAACAACAAGAGGCCATAATTTTCCTTATGCATGTAGTCATATGGATTGTCTTTTTGCTTATCAAAATAGGCATTAGTCCTAAAAAAATATCAATTGGACTAAAGCAGAAACATGCAAAGCACATGAACCTTTCAAAATATGAATAAAAGATTCAGAAAGGTTTGTTGTCATATTTCCATATCAGTGACCCCTATCATAAGAAAGTATCCATCTTTTTTTCAGTTCCCACTTAAGCCATTCTTTTCATTCTGGATGACTAATAACCATATCATCAAACCATTCATCAAATTTATGCTTCAAACATTCATAACACATCCTAAGCAACTCCTTTTTGGCTGACAAATTTTTAAAATGCGTGATTGAAGTTGCTTACCAGGTGTCTAACACAATACCAATGATATCCAATCAGTTTAGGGCAAATTGCTATAATTCCATACTTAATACCAGTAAACCTATCTAATATAATACATATATCACAATGGTCACCTGTAATGTGATGTTGAATGAGTCGTAAAAACCAACTCCAATTGACATTATTTTTTTCGTCAACTAATGTATAAGCCAAAAGAAAAATCCAATTGTTTGCATCAAAAGTAACTTTAACCAACAACTTTCATAAAATCATCTTTAGTTCTGAAATTTTGTCCACTACCAGCTGCTTTTTTTTAATAAAAAATAGATCAATCATTATAAACCATGTCATCAACTCCAGTATCACGACCAAATTCTGGAACCAGAGGCTTCATCACCATCACCATCACCATCACCATCTGATGTTTAAATTAAACTCCTGACACCCTCATTTTCATTATCATTAGAATCAAAGGAATCATACCTATGTTGATATAATATGCAGTTTTAATCCTATTTTCATCACAAATTTTGATAATTCTATCTTCCAATGTCTTAGACATGCCAACACTAACTGAATGTGATAATTGTCTAAATGGCTGAGCAAATATGGGCATAGATATATTAGTATCTCTATACTCCACATTATATGAGCTACTACGTTTAGGTTGACTACTCACATATAACTCCATCATGTTCGTTCCACTTTGGACGGGCATTTCCATCATATTTTTAAAATCAACATTATAAGCAATCAGTATCGGAAAATATTGATGTTTCCCAACAAAACACCTCCAAGTGATATATATTTCAACATCATTATAATTCAACTCAAGTCTTTCACATATAACTTTTTTGGTATTTTTAAATGACATGCTTCTAGTACCATTCAAGAACATAGTACTTCTGCTAATATAAGTAATAATATTATTCATATAAGGAATAATAGAACCACATAATGACACAACATAAAGAAGTTTGAAGACATTCTGTAAAATAAAAATACTCATTTTATCAAAAACAAATTATCTCATAATTCGACATAAAGACAAATTGTTATTATATAGACCATAATAATAGCAATAAAACTATAATTAATTGCAAAAATTCAATTATGATAATTTTTACAACTTATCAATTGAACAATTTTTATAATTAAAAATTAAATTATGATAATTGAATATCAATTAAAAAGTAAATGATCTCAATTGAACAAAATCTACAATTACAATAATTTATACAAAAATTCAACGCAAACTCTAACTGCTATGATTTCGACCATAACTTTTATTAATAAAATCAATTGATTAAAAGCCCATCTAATTGCATCAATTAAAATAAAATTTATATCAATTTAAACAATATAATTAAATATGATAATTAACCCAATAATCAATTTAAACCCTAATTTCTCTAATTAAAGTTTAATTGATTTCATAAATAACATCAATTGTATTACCGATACATAATTGCAACATTCAAAACCTAAAATAATCTAATTATCAAACACAACACAAATACCAGATTAAATCAAAACACAAAATTTATTAATTCAATAATAACTCATCAAACTAACAAACAATGCAAAATTTTACCTTGCTTTTATGATGTGTAGGTGGCTGATAGTTGCAGTAGTTTGCCTGGACACACAAGCTTAGCCGGTGGTTTGCAACAAAAAAAAGTAGAGATACTTGTGAAGACAATGAAAAGATGATTATGGTATTTTGATAGAATGCTTTGGGGGATTTGAAGGTTGTTTTCTCTCGAGTTTTTTCGAGTTTAAGGTTTTATTTCTTTAAGAAGTGGCGGTCATATAGAAAAAAAGTTTTATATATATATATATATATATATATTGGAACTACGATTTAGAATCACAATTTTTTTGAATAAAACTACTATTTTAAGTCATGGTTATTACTATTATAAATAACAATTCTTTAACCACCACAATTCAAAAATAATAATGCCATTTCCCAATAAACTTTTTAAAAATGTGTCATTTCCTTGTAACTTTTTTGAAACGGGGTTTGTCGACAAATGTGCATCCATAGGCAGAGAAAAGTTCACGGTGGTTGCCAACAAGGATGGGACATTGCTTAGAGGATGTAACGTATTCCCTTACTTTGCTTAGAAGAACTTTCCTCCTACTTTGTGTCGGAGTCCAGTGGCATTTAAGTTTTTATTCTAAAATGATTAAACCAAGAAAAAAAAGTTAAATCGATTAATTTTAAAAAAAAAATTCTGTTTAGTATTTTAGTTTCATAAGACTGAAATTAAAATAACCAAACTAAACTGATTTAAATATAACTAAAAACATCGGGTACTATAAATTAAAAAATTTGCTTTCTAACCTGGGTCCCAAGCAAACCACACCAGCCAGCAGCCACCTACTCCCTCCCACACCTGATCTTTCAATCTTCATCTCCAGAGCTAGCAAACCACCCGCCCTTTCCCTCACACACCCACCCTTCAATCTTCATCTCCATAGATTGATTTAGATTGAGAGATTGGAATGCTCTTCTTTTGAGTTATCAAGAAAAGAAAATGAAAACCCTACTTGCTAAGCCTTTTTGGTCTTCGAAGTTTGAAAGCAGAGTTTCCTGCTCGGCTAGCAGCAAGAGATCATTTTTTTTTTTATTAGTGAGTTTTTATGAATTTCTTGATGGGAACTTCATTTACTTTCTTTTCTCTTGGAGAAACTATTCAGTTTGTTTCTATCATAATCGATTGGTATGCATTTCTTTTTTCTTCTCTTTTCAGGTGCTTAAATTTGACCAATTCACCTAGACTTCAATTCCCTTCCATCAAAGCTGTTCTTGTCACCCAGCAGTCTGCCATTGAAGATCCCTGTCTGCACAGGCCACTGTCTAGTATTTTCGTGTAGCTTTTCTAGCATTCTAACTATATTTGTAGTGCATTGCATCCTTTAATGTTGAACCTTAGTGTTTCTCAAAAAGTTTATAATGTTGAACCTTACTGTTTCTCAAAAAGTTTATACTTCCAATTGAAAATACTGGCTAATTCACTGAAGAATTATGTGGGGACTAGGGATTTCCCTCCTGGACAGGTTCATCAAAAGCCAATTTCCCTAATCCACTGCTGTGTTCTGCAACTATATCACTCCATTTGGGGTTGTTCAAATTATTGTGCAGCGGCTGCCCAGGGGAATTTAATACCATTGGTCCTTGATTCACATTAGCCTCGCACATATTAGTAGGGTTTGAGAGTAGTTCTGTAATGGCTATTTTGCGCATTTCACGCCAATATGGACCCTGTGGGGCAAAAGAAAACACGGCAAAGTTGTAGGATAAGCATTTTACAGCTGTTATGCATATGGTAAGTAGTTAAAAGTCACCACACAAACTTTTATTTAAGCAATAAATGACTGCAGTATTCGAATCAAAATATTTGAAATGTGGCTTTTGGCAGTAGTGTTGTAAAGCTTATTCTGCTTAACATAAAAATTTGAACTGTTGAGTGGCCATGGGTCTATCGCTTGGTTATCATATATTCTTAGGTTTCTGGGCATCTACTGATCTTAGAGCTTGTGTGAGTTAGACACTGCTAAGCCAAATAAAACCCTCTGCTTATGATTCGTTCCCTTCTGTGACTTTCTGGCTAGTGTTTTCTTGACCAGCCTCACTGATCATGCATTATATAATTTAGTTTTTTCAATTACGTTTGGTAACATTATTTTCATTTGGTAATTATAATGAAAAACCTTTAAAATCAAAACTCATCATCCACCAGCACTATCCACCAGCACTACCCTAGCATCAACCACCATTGGATCCACCACATATAATAAAGTTAAACAACATCAACTCCTTACATCAAGGAAAAGAAATACTAAAGATAGAAAAAAATCATAAATTTAGGATTACTTTACAAAATTTGATAGTAATTTTGAAGCTCCTATAGCTAAATGTAATTATTATGAAAAAGATTATGCATGTTATACTATCCTTAATGACACAAGTAATATGTAGAGTAATTTAAAAGTATGCAAAAAGTTTTAGTATTATAACCTTAGAAAAGAATGGCGAATTGGGAGATCAAAATATTAGAACTCTTAAGGAAATAGGTTATAATTATGATGAATGTAGACAAGTACGTACTAGCATGAATGATTAAAATTGATCAGTTGCCTATTAATTTTATGGAGGGTTAGGGATTTAGATTATTTTGTCGGACTATGCATCCTAGATTTCCTTCTCGTTTCACTGTTATGGGAGATTGTTTGAAAGTTTATGTGGAAAAGAAGGAAAGATTAAGGACAACTATTAGGGGTCAATGCTTGTGCTTAACAACCAATACATGAACATTAGTCCAAAACATTAACTATATATGCTTGACAACTTATTGAATTCATAATGAGTGGAATTTGTATAAAAAAATTCTTAATATTTTTTTTATCAAGTTTCAAATCATATGGAGAAGACAATTGGACAAGTTATTGAGAATTATTTATTAGAGTGGGGGTTTGATAATTTTTTTACTATTATAGTACATAATGCAAGCTCTAATAATGTGACTATTTTATATTTGAAGAATGTGATGAAAGATGGGTCAACTAATATATTGTCAAATGTATATTTGCATCTTAAATGTTATGCACACATTGTAAACCTCATTAAGTGGGATGGATTAAATAGATAATGTTTTAGTTGTTAAGATTCAAAATGCAATTAGGTTTGTGAGATCTTTACTTTTTAGACAAGTTGCATTTAAGAAGTGTGCAAAGAATATATATATATAGGATGTAAGAAATCAGTGTGTTTGGATGTCGCACACAATGTAATTCAAATTATCTTATGTTAGAAGCTACTAAAAAATTTGAAAAAGATCTTTGTGAGGTTAAGTGAAAGTGAACCTAGGTATATAAGATACTTTATGGATGTTGATTCAAAGGGAAGTAAAAAAAAAACATAGGGCTATCTAGTTTGAAGGTTTGAAAAAATGCTAGATCTTTAGTGAAATTATTAAAGATCTTTTCTGGTTTATTGCATGTTACATCAAATTTTTTTCTTGATGAATTGATTTATATGTGCACAACCTTGTTGCAATTGTGTAAGAGTATAGATAATCTTTTAAGTGGAATGATGATTGATATGATGTTAAAGTTTGAAAAGTATTGAGGTTGTGAAAGAAATTAAATTTTTGTATTGTATATGTTTACTGTTTTGGATCCACGTTTCAAGTTGAAACATGTAAGATTTTGTTTTAGTGACTTGTATGATGATGACAAAGCACAAAAATACTTTAATGAGCTTGTATGAATTTTATTTGAAAGCTGATAAAGTGGTGGATAATAATAAACATAAACATGATGTTAATGTTATTGATGCCGTGTAGGTAGATGATCAGCCAAACATTTTGGCTCAATTTAAAAGCATTGGTAGGAGGAAGATAGTGTGGAAAATATAAATGAGTTGGGAAGTTTTTGGTTGACGATTGTGAGGATTCTAATGATGATAAATTAGACATTTTGGGTTGGTGGAAATGTAATGTTTTGAAATATAATATACTTTTGAAGGTTGCACAAAATGTGTTAGTTATTCCTATATCCACAGTGGCTTTCAAATTAGCCTTTAGCACTGACAGTTATATACTCAATTAATTTCAAAGTTCTTTATCTCTAGAAGTAGTCTAAACACTTATTTGTTGTCAAAATCGGTTGCATTATAGACTAATTTCAATCGACATTAGAAATTTGATAAAAGATTTTGAAACCTATGAAAACCTTAAGTCAAGTGATTTTTCTTATAAATTTAAGCTTTTTATTTTATGATTTATTGATTAACGTGTTTTTAATCTAACATGTCTAATTTTTTATTTTATAATTTTTTTTTATTTTATAGAATTTGATGGAAAGTTGCATCTAGTAATTGATGATAATTATTTAAAAAATTAGGACATCTATTGAAAACATATGATACAAATGCTAATTTTATTTTTATATTATTTATTTTAATTTATCATGTTATAATTCTATATGGTACAATGTTCTTAATGTACTTCTTGACTAAGATGATGTGCATAATGAATACTTATTTTCTTGACATGTTGTTTTCTATAATAATGTTATTTTTAAGCCCTTTAAAGATAATGCTTTGTAAATTTAGATTTTATTGGCTTGTTGGTGTGTGCTATTTAAATTCTCTTACTCACTAAGAATGCATGATTGACACTAACAATTTAATATCAATAAATAATCAGGGTAACATATTTAATATACTTTGTCTTTTGGAATCTTGCAAGACATCAATTATGAACCCATTAGAAAACCCATCAAAAACTCATTAGAAAGCCCATTAGAAGTCACGAATAGCCTAAAAAAACAATTCATATTTGTTTAATATTTTGAAATAAATTAACTAAACTGAGCTAAAAATTTGGTTTCAATTCAATTTGGTTGTTTTTTTAGGTAAAAACTGAATCAAACAAAAAATGATTACCCCTAGGGCAAATGTAATTGGAATGAAGGTATATTGAGTTTGTGACACGTGAAGTGTTGCATACCAAAGTTTTAATATAGTAATCTCCATCCTGAGTCTTAGTGTGTGTTTTCTTTATAGAAACATTATGTTCTTATAGCAAATCAAAGCATCATGGTGGAAGCCTTTTTGAAATATTTCTTGGGAGTTGATTTCATTTTGTGGATTGAGTTATCAATTTATAAAGATAGAGTGAAAAGGTTTGTTGATAGACTAGGAGAACTTGTGAGGAAGAACAAGGGAGTGCTTTAAAAAAAAAGCTTTTAGAGAGACAACAAAACAAGAAATTAGGCTTGTAGATGCAACTTTTATGGCTATATGGAAGGTTATTTAATAGTGTAACTATTTTTTTATTAAATATAAATTGTATTGAATATATCATTGGAGACAGAAGCTGGTGCATAGATTTTCTTTAAAAATCAAGCATATACTATAGTTAAAAAAAACTAATTTTTCTAGGAAAGTTAATGTTCACCAAGACTCGAATTACTTTTTATAGTAATGGTGTAATTAAGAAATAGTGTTTGAACAAAAAAAACCTTTGAACTAGGCACTAAGGGCAATGCAATCTTTTCACCATGACACAATTGTTTTTTACAAATTATATGGGGTTAGATTTGTATTTAGTTTTTTTATATAATAAAATTACTAATTTATCCTTAGAATAAAATAATCTAATGGATACTACTCAAGTATATTTTTATATTTTTATAATAGTATAATTACTTTAATGCCCTTAAAGACAACACAAATAAAACTCTCACCTAATTTTTTTTATTATCATTTTACATTGGTTTTATTGTAAATTCCAAAGGTACTGAAAGGTATTGTCGTACATTAAATTTATAAAATATAATAAGAAAAACACCTTCCGGGGTGGTGTTTGAAAGATCTCGACGCCCTAAACGTAGTGAGATAGGACATGCCCTTAAATGCATCTGGTTTGACACCGACGATCTTTTTTTTTTCTTTTTTCTCTCTCCCCACCCTTGAATTATGCATGCTCCCCTTTAAAAAATCAAACAAACCCTTGCAATTTATTTCCCGTTCACATTTGATCTCTTTCCTTTTTATTACTGTTTTTTTCATTTTGAATAAACCATGAAATTTAAAATATTTTTCAATTTCACCCCCTTTTAATTTTTAATCTTTCAGATTTGATCCTCATTCTATTTATTAGTATTTTTTTAATAAGCTATAAAATTATATTTATTTTCCAATCTTACCCTCCTTTTTTTATATTTCAAATTTGATCCTCATTCTTTTGATTACTATTTCTTTTCTTTAGGATCATTTTTGTTTACAATTTCATGCTCCATGTTTTTTTTTTCCATTCAAATTTGATCCTCATTCTTTTTATTGCTATCTTTTTTTTTGGAAAGCTTTTTAAATTAATTTTGATTACAGATTTCATCCTTCAAAATTAAAGTTTTTTAGAATTAAACTTCTTGATTGAACCCGACTCCAAGATTTCATGGGTTATTAGTTTTAGATATTAGATTGAGTTTAAGAGATTTGCCCGAGCTGGCTTGATTTTTTTTCCTTTTTAAAATATATTTTTTTATTTTGACCTTTTTTTTAGAGATTTGCTTTATTATTTTTACGATTTGCCTTCTATGAGATTAGTCTTAGGTTCATAACTAGAGTCATTGGTTTCAAAGGTTAACGTGGGTCAACTTTTTTTAGGTCTTTTTAAAATTAATTTATTCAATTTCATCATTCAATATTTAATTTATTTGAAACTAGTCTTATCTCTTTTTTCCTTTTTTTTATTGGGTTATCACGATTTTGTACCCATGATTACGTGGTTTGTGAATTAACCTAGGTTAGTTAAGATTTTTTTATTATTATTATAAAGATAATCCTGGGTTTAGGACCAAGGTCATCAGTTTCAAAGGTTATCATGGATTGAATTTTTTTGTGTACCTTTTTTAAAATTGAATTATTTTAATTTCATCCTTTAACATTTGATTTATTGGAAATTGGTTTACATACCTTTTTTTTTTTATTTCCTATCTATTGGGTTATCCTAATCATTTTGTTTACAATTTCATCCTCTATGGGTGTTTTTTTTCTATCAATTTTGATCCCTATTCTTTTTATTGCTATCTTTTTTTCTTTGGCAAATTTTTTAAATTGATATTTGTTTATACGATTTCATCTTTCAAAATTAAATTGGTTGAGAATTAAGCTTCTTAATTGAACCTGATTTAAGGATTTCATGATTTCCATGGTCGTGAGGTTTGCAAATTAACCTGGTTTGACTCATGTTTTTTCCAATTGATTTTT
>Ga0325400_1005156_pt1 | contig 12248 bp, 3 predicted proteins | sample PopdelMetagenome_2_FD_205662 | JGI IMG/M metagenome (GOLD analysis project Ga0325400, IMG submission 205662) | Populus deltoides microbial communities from Bellville, Georgia, United States - Xylem-PdKOR-R1 | ecosystem: Host-associated > Plants > Phyllosphere > Stem > Wood/Secondary xylem...
GACCGGCCACCGCCAGGACCTGGGCGGTCGCCGGGGGCAGCTGTTCGTCAACGGCCGCCGATGCCGTCGTCCGTGATGACACGGTGCTCCTCCTCCGCGACGTAGCCGAGGAAGGCCTCCTTCGAGGTCGGCCTCCCGGGTGCGCACGTCCACCAGGCCCAGACCGAGCGCCGTCCGGATCAGCGGTAGGGGCGTGCCGGTCACCTGGGCGCGCACGGTCCGCCCGTCGATCCTGAGCCGTCTGACACCGGCGGCCAGGGCCAGTGCGTCACGCGGTGGGCGGGCGGCGAAGGTCAGCTCGACCTGGCGAGCGGCGCGGTCACGCAGCCGGGCCACCGGGGCGGCCACGACGACGCGTCCTCGCACGAGGACGACGACCCGGTCGGCGACCTGCTGGACGTCGTCGAGCAGGTGGGACGACAGCACCACAGCGGTGCCGGTGGCGGCCTCCTCGCGCAGGAGGTCGTGGACGACCTGCTGGGCGAGCGGGTCCAGGCCGGTGCTGGGCTCGTCCAGCAGCAGCAGCGACGGGGCTTGCTGGAGCGCGGCGACCAGCCCGAGCTTCTGGCGGCTGCCCTTGGACAGGTCCTGCACGGGGCGGTGCAGGTCGACCTCGAGACGGTCGGCCAGCCGTCGGCGGCGGTGCGGGTCGACCCCGCCGTGCAGCCGCGCGAGGAGCTCCAGGACGTGGTGGCCGTCGATCCGGGGGTCCATCGCCAGGGTGCCCGGCAGGTAACCGGTGGCGGCACGGGCGGCACGGCCCTGGGTGCGGACGTCGTGCCCCAGCACGAGCGCGGTCCCGGAGGTGGGGTGCAGCAGGCCGACGAGCAGACGCAGCAATGTCGTCTTGCCCGCACCGTTGGGACCCAGCAGCCCGACGACCTCGCCGGGCTCCACCGTCAGGTCGACGCCGACCAGCGCGGGACGGCGACCGTACGACTTGGTCAGGGCGCGCACCTCGAGCGCCGGCGGCTCCGCCTCGGCCGGTGTCAGGGCGTCACGGTTCCCCGCTCGAGGCGTTGTCGCCGGGTGCCGCGCGGTGTCAGGGGTTGTCGACCGCACGACCGCTCCTTCCCTTCGGCGACCGCGCGCCACCCGCTCGCCGTGCCGCCCGCAGCGCCGGCTGCGGCGGCGACGCTGCCCGTCGGGGCGGGCCGCCGGGGCGGGCCCCGGCGCCACCGACCGCCGCGGCGGCCCGCCCTGCCGACGGCCTGCTGCCGCGGCCCTGCCGTCCCGCTGCTGCGCCTGCCGGCTCCTGCTGCGGGGCAACAGTGCTCGTCCTCATGCCTACCTCCGTCGCCGTGGTGCACGGGTCTGTCGTCCGTGGTCATCGAAGGCAGCGCTCGGATGCCGGGCTAGGGCCGGAGGTCCCTGGTCCGAGTGCCGGTCCGGAGAGCCCTGGTCCGGTGCTCGCGGGCGTGCACCGGGCACGAGGCGCGAGAGAGTCGGAAGGCTCTGGGGGGCGACCGTCAGGCCGTCGACGCTGGTCGCATGACGACCACCGAGGCGCCCGTGGACCGAGGACAGGGGAACGGCCAGGAGCACCTGGACTTCCTGCCGCACCTGGAGGACGGGGAGCTCGAGCACCTCGACGCCTGGTGGCGCGCGGCGAACTACCTCGCGGTGGGTCAGGTCCACCTGCAGTCGAACCCGCTGCTGCGCCGGCCGCTGGTGGCCGAGGACGTCAAGCCGCGGCTGCTGGGGCACTGGGGTACCTGCCCGGGCCTGACCTTCGTGTACGCGCACCTGCAACGACTGGTGCGCTGGACCGACCAGGAGACGATCTTCCTGACCGGCCCCAGTCACGGTGGTCCGGCACTGGCGGCGGCGAGCTGGCTGGAGGGCACCTGGTCGCGCGCGCACCCGCGCGCGACCCGTGACGCCACCGGGATGCACCACCTGTTCCGTGACTTCTCCAGTCCCGGTGGGGTGCCTTCGCACGTGTCCGCCCAGACACCCGGGTCGATGCACGAGGGCGGTGAGCTCGGGTACGTCCTGCTGCACGCCTTCGGCGCGGTCATGGACGACCCGCGGCTGCTGGCGGTGGCCGTCATCGGGGACGGCGAGGCCGAGACCGCTCCGCTGGAGGGGTCGTGGAAGGGCATCTCCTTCCTCGACCCGCGCCGCGACGGGGCCGTGCTGCCGGTGCTGCACCTCAACGGGGCGAAGATCTCCGGGCCGACGGTGCTGGCCCGTAAACGTCCCTCCGAGGTGCGCGACCTGCTGTCCGGGCACGGCTACGAGGTGCTGGAGGTCACCGGCGAGGACCTGCCCGGCATGCATCAGCGTTTCGCCGACGCCCTGGCCCACGCGTACAGCCGGATCCGCGGCATCCAACGTACCGCCCGCGAGGGCCGCTGGGACGGCCACCGGCCCCGCTGGCCCGTGGTGGTGCTGCGCACGCCCAAGGGATGGACCGGCCCGTCCTCCGTCGACGGGCTACCGGTGGCCGGGACGTTCCGCGCCCACCAGGTCCCGCTGCGCCGAGCCCGCTCGGACCCCGGGCAGCGGGCGGCCCTGGAGCAGTGGCTGCGCGGCTACCGCCCCGAGCTGCTCTTCGACGACCGCGGCCGTCCGAGCGCGGCCGTGCTGGCCAACCAGCCCGCGGAGGAGCTGCTCGTGTCGGCCTCGGACCGCGCCGCCGGCCGGCGGACCCGGCCCCTGCAGCTGCCCGACTGGCACCGGATGGCCCTGCCGGTGCCCCACCCCGGCCAGCAGAGGGCGGAGTCGACCAGCGCGCTGGGGGGTCTGCTGCGAGAGGTCTACCGCTACAACGCCACGACCTTCCGCCTGTTCAGCCCCGACGAGACGTCCAGCAACCGACTCGACGACGTCCTGGAGGTCAGCGACCGCGCTTTCGCCGAGCGGGTCGAGCCCGGGGACGTGCACCTGTCCGCCGGCGGCCGGGTGATGGAGGTGCTGTCCGAGCACACCTGCCACGGCTGGCTCGAGGGCTACACCTTGACCGGCCGGCACGGCCTGTTCGCGACCTACGAGGCCTTCGCGATGGTCAGCGCCTCCCAGACCATCCAGCACGCCAAGTGGTTGCAGGAGGCCGCTCGGCTGCCGTGGCGGGAACCGGTGCCGAGCCTGAACCTGCTGCTGACGTCCACCGCCTGGCGCAACGACCACAACGGCTTCTCCTACCAGGGACCGGGGCTGCTGGACGTGGTCCTGGGCCAGGCACCCGAGGTCGCCCGCGCGTACCTGCCGCCCGACGCGAACTGCTTGCTGTCGGTGGCCGACCACTGCCTGCGCTCCCGCGGGCTGGTGAACGTCGTCGTCATCGACAAGCAGCCCCAGCTGCAGTGGCTGACCGCCGGCCAGGCCGCCGAGCACTGCGCCGTCGGCGCCGGGACGTGGGCGTGGGCCGGCACCGAGGTGCCCGACGACCCCGAGGACCCCGACGTCGTGCTGGCCTGCGCCGGGGACGTCATGACCCTGGAGACGGTCGCGGCCGCCGACCTGCTGCGCACCTGGTTGCCCGGCCTGCGGGTGCGGTTGGTCAACGTCGTCGACGTGATGGCTCTGCGCAGTCCGCACGAGCACTCCCACGGCATGGACGACGTGCGGTTCCGCGAGCTGTTCACCGCCGGCACCGACGTCGTGATGGCCTTCCACGGCCACCCCGGCACCGTCCACCAGCTGCTGCACGGGCGGCCCGCGCCGGAGCGCTTCCACGTCCGCGGCTTCGTCGAGCGGGGCACGACCACCACGCCGTTCGACATGACCGTCCTCAACCAGGTCTCCCGGTACCACCTGGTGATGGACGCCCTGCGTGTCAGCCGGCGGCTGCCCGCCGGCGCCGCCGACCTCGTCCAGCGCTGCCGCCGGCAGCTGGGGCGCCACGAGGCGTACATCCGTGAGCACCTCGAGGACCTTCCCGAGGTCCGCGACTGGCGGTGGTCGCCCACGCCGGCGGCGCGCCGGACCGCCCAGCTCGTCTGACGGACCTGCCGCGACGCCCGTCGCCGGTGGCACGCGCGACCCGGCCGACGACGGGAACGGCCACCCACACCCGCCGTATCGCTCACATCGCTCACATCGCTCACATCGCTCACATCGCCGAGGAGGCTCCGTGATGACCACCACGACCAGGACCACGCGGGACGCCCAGGACGCCGGGACCGACACGCACGCGGAGGACGAGCCCGCACGACCCCACGACACCTCGGTCGAGTCCGGCAGCGTGGTCGTCGGCTACGACGGCTCCCCGGGCTCGCTCGAGGCGCTCACCTGGGCGGCGGTCGAGGCCCGCGAGGCGGGTGCGCCCCTGACCGTCCTGCACGCCCACGACTTCCTGGGCACCACCGGGGTGCTGATGGCCGACGTGTCGCTGGTCCCGGGGCTGGAGCGCGCGGCCGCCGAGGCCGCCCGCCGCGTCGCCGAGGAGGGGGCGCAGATCGCTCGCGACCTCACCACCGCACCGGTGCACGCGCTGTGGCGGGTGATCAACCCCGCCGAGGCACTGGTGCTGGCCTCGCGCGAGGCCTCCCTCGTCGTCGTCGGCAACCGCGGTCGGGGGACGTGGCGAGCGGCCCTGCTCGGCTCGGTGGCCTTCACCGTCAGCGCCCACGCCGCCAGTCCCGTGCTGGTGCTGCGACCGGGCATGGCCCGCTCGCCCGACGGCGACCACCCCGTCGTCGTCAGCGTCGACGGGTCTCCCAGCTCCGGGCGGGCCCTGGAGGTCGCCGCGGACCTGGCCGCCCGCAGCGCGGCCCCGCTGAGGGTCCTCACCGCGTGGATGTCACCGGTGACGTGGACCTACGGCGCCGCACTGGCCGCCACGGCAGACTCCTTCGGGCCGTACCTGGACGACTACGCGCGGGCGACCAACGACGCCGCCGCTGCCGCCGCCCGCCACCGTCATCCCGGGCTCGTGGTCGACGCCGACGTCGTCCACGGGGCGCCGGACCTGATGCTGCGGGACGCCTCACGGGGGGCCGGACGCGTCGTGGTCGGCTCCCAGGGGCACGGCCGGGTCCTCAGTGCCGTCCTGGGCTCGGTCAGCCAGGCCGCGATCCACTCCTGCCGCTGCCCCGTCGAGGTCGTCCGTCCCACCGCGGCCGCGGCCGGTGAGGGGGACAACCACCCCGAGGACTGCTGACCCCCGGCTCCCACCCCAGGAGGACGACCGCGGCCCCGACGTCATGGACGACGTCGGGGCCGCGGTCCGCGAGTGATGAGGCGTGACCGCCGACGCCGGACCGCCGACGCCGACCGCTGTGCAGGCGCGGTCCTCGAGACCCCGCCGGGGCTCGACGCCGGCGGTACCCGTCGGTGCCGTCTCGCGTCATGAACCCTCGTCCCGGCGCGCCGACGCCGCGGTCCGGCGCGACGTGGTGACCCGTCCTGCTCGCCTCAGGACTCGAGAGCCGGCACGTGGGGCTCGGGCACGGCCACGACGTGCCCCGGCTCGCTCCGGCGGTCCGCCGGACCGTCGCGGGCGTCCACGCCGTGCGGAGCGGAGGTGCGACCGCGCTCCCCTCGGCCGCCGCCCGGGCCGGAGCAGCCGGCGCGGCCCGCGCCAGAAGAGGCGCTGCCCGACGGACGACGTCCCTCGGCCGGGCTGGGGGCTGACGCGCGTGCACGCCCTCCCTCCGGGCACGGCCGTCCCGACCACCGCACACCGGTCACGCGTGGGCGACGACGGACGTCCGCGCAGCAGCGGGAACGGGCTGCGGTGATGACCGCGACGGGGAGCCCCGACCTGCGCCCGTCGACGGCGGCCCGTGCGCGTCCCTGCGGCGGCTCGACGCCTCGGCACGCAGGACGGCACCCCGGGCATGCCCGAGGTGCCGTCCTGCCGTGCTCTGCGCCGTCCGGCCGTCAGCGCCCTGTCGTGAAGGTGCGACTGACGCTGACCAGCGGGTTGCCGGACAGGTCGCGCAGGGCGGTGGCCCCGCCGACCAGCTCGACCTGGTACCGGGTGAGGGCGGAGAGGGTGGGCGTGGGGTTGATCACCGCCCGCGTCCGCCCCGCAGCGCCCGTCGCCTGCGAGACCACGGCAGGCACGAACGTGTTCGTCGTGAGGTTGCGCAGCCGGACCGTCGTCCCCGAGACGCCCAGCATCCCCTCGCTGAACTCGGTCGTCACGTCGGCCCTTCGGGCGGTCCCGGTGGCACCCGCGGTGGGGGCCGTCAGCGTCCCGGCGCCGGTGATGACCGTCGGCGCGGTGCCGTCGGTCGTGAACCGCCACGTCGTCGTCACGAGCGGCGTGGAGCCGGCGGCCACGGTGCGGATGGCCACCGCGCCCCCGGTGAGGACCGCCTCGTACTCGGCGCCGACCGCCAGGGTCGAGGTCGGGTCGAGGACGGCGGTGCGCGTGGTGGCGGTGTACCTCACCAGCGCGGGGACGAGGGCGCCGTCCGACACCCTCCTCAGCTGGAAGGTCCCGGCGCCGACCCCTGCGACGTCGGCGCTGAAGGTCGCCACCACGTCCGTGCTGGTGACCACCCCGGCCGCACCCGGGGTCGGGACCCTCGACGTCACCGTCGGCGCGGGGGCGCCGACGCGCACCGGCGCCGACGGCGCCGACGCCGGGCTCCGGCCGAAGGGGTTCACCGCGACCACCTGGAAGGTGTAGGCGGTCCCGTTCGTCAGCCCGGTGACGGTCCTGCGGCACACAGCCGGTGCGCCGCCGTCGCAGGTGCCCGTGAGCGGGACGGCGGTGACGGACGACGTAGGGGACTGGACGCCGTCGACCAGGACGAGGACGTCGAAGCTCGTGACGCCGTCGGGGTTCCCCGCGGGGAGGGTCCAGGTGACCGTCGCGGAGCCGACGGCTCCGACGGCGGTGACGCCCGTGGGGGCGGCCGGCGGGGCCACCACCACCGTGGCGTCGGCGAACCGGAGGCGTTCTACCCCGGTCACGAGGTCACCGCGCACGCTGTCGACCCCGGCGGTGTCGGTGACGAGCAGGGCGCCGTCCGGGGTCGCGGTGATGGTGTAGCGCGAGCGCGGACCGGAGAAGACGGCGGTGTCCACGTCGGTCGCGGACGTCGGAGCGGCCGTGATCTCGCGGACCACGACGAGGCGCGCGGGGTCGACGAGACCGGCGAAGACGGCGCGCTGGAGCGTCATCCCCGTGGTGCCGGGCCCGAAGTCCCCGCGGGCGGGGAGTCCCTCCATGAGGGCGGTCCGCCCCAGCTCGGCGCCGGGGTCCGCCGGGTCCGTCCTCACCGAGATCCAGGTGGACACGGCCTTGTCCCCGTCGATGATGTCGTCGGCGCCGCGCCCGGTGAGCGAGTCGGAGCCTCCGCCGCCGAGCAGGATGTTGCCCTCGCCCCAGACCGGCCCGCGCAGCGGGCAGGTCCCGGAGGCCGAGACGGCGGCGACGTCGGCGGCGGTGACCCCGGTGCTCGTCAGGGGCGGCACCAGGGCGTCGAGACCGGCGATCCGGTCCAGGCCCGCCTGGTCGAGCGCGTCGCAGCCCGCGAAGCCGGCGCCGCCGACCGAGCGGGGGACGGTGTCGTCGCCCCGGATGACGTCGTCGAAGGCGGACCCGGAGTCCGCCTCGGTCTCCTGCCAGCGGTCGCGGTTGACGACGACCTGGATCGGCACGCCCGCCAGCTGGTTGTTGATCTGGAGGTCGTCGTCCCCGCCCACCGTGTCGTGCTGGTGGTAGGCCCAGTCGAAGCCGCCCGCGCCGGCGTTGCGGTCGACCGCGGCGTTCTGCGACATGAGGTCGTCGCCGCCCTCGGCGTCGTAGTCGTTCTCCCCGACCTGGCCGATGAGCACGTCGTTGCCGGGCGCGCTCTCGGCCGGGTCGTCGAAGAACGGGGCGCCGTGGTCGCCCTGGAGCAGGTCCTGGCCCGAGCCACCCTGGACCCAGTCGTCACCGCCGTCGCCGAGGACGCCGTCCGCGCCCTGCCCGGCGATGACGAAGTCGGTGCCCGGGCCGGCGAAGGCCACGTTGTCGTTGGCCCCGCCGTTGACGAAGTCCTGCCCGTCGCCGCTCATGAAGAGGTCGTCGCCCGGCCCTCCGTCGAGGGCGTCGTCGCCCGGCCCGCCCTTGAGGACGTCGGCCCCGTCGAGGTCGGTGACGACGTCGTCGCCGTCGCCGCCCAGGACCACGTCGTCACCGCCCTGGCCGTCGACGACGTCCCCGCCGGCTCCGCCCCAGACGGTGTCGTTGTCGTTGCCGCCCCTCACCCGGTCGACGGCCGGGGTGCCGTTGTAGACGCCCTGTGCGTTGATCCCCGAGGGGTCGACGGTGTTGCGCTGCCGGTAGGAGATGGTGCCGTCCGGCGAGCGGGTGAGCAGGAGCGACTCGTCGCACTCGGTGACCGTGTCGTCCGCGACGGTGCCGCCGGACGCCGTGAAGCCGGCGGGGGTGCCGGCGAGCGCGGCCAGCTGGAACTTGCAGTCCGCGGTCGCGAAGGCGTCCGCCTTCAGCGTGCTGGTCCCGTCGGTGTTGCGCTGGATCATCTCGGCGAAGGAGTTGCCCTCCAGCTGCGTCCGCAGGTTCAGGCCCGGGGTCCGGAGCAGGTAGTAGAAGCGGTCGTGGTCCTGCAGATCCTCGAGGGTCTTCTGGAAGACGTAGTTGAAGGTGCTCCCCAGCAGCCCCCCGAAGTTGTTGGTGGCCTCGGCCAGCCCGCCCACCCAGAGGTCGACGCGGTCGAGCCCGGTGGAGGTCGTGCCTCCGACGTCCGACCAGTCCCGGCACCCGGCGTCGGGGGCGTCGCAGCCCGCCAGCCCCGCGGAGTCGGTGCCGAACATGAAGGCGGCCGCGTCCGCCGGGATCGTCGCCGGGTCCGACGCCACGGGCCCGCTCGTCGGGTCCACGATGGCCTTCGCGGCGGCCCGCCTGCCGGCCAGGGTCGTGGCCGACGTGATGGTCGGGTGCGTGCCGTACGCGGCGACGAGGTTGACGAGGGACTCCGGGTGCTTGAGGTGCTGCCCCAGGTCGCTCCAGCTCGTGTACGGCGCCAGTGCCGCGTCGTTCGTGCGGGCGTGGATCTGCCGCCGCACGTCGTTCAGCGACGGGACGCCCGTGTCCCTCGCCCGCGCCATATTGAGCGCCGCCAGGTCCAGCGGGAGACCCAGCAGGTTGTTGCGCAGCGTCTCGACGACGAACTCGTCCAGCTCGTTGCCGACCTGGTCCGAGGAGCCCATGACCACGCTGCCGGCGGCCTGCTCGGGTGTGAGCGGTCCGTTGGCGCCGTGCTGGTACGCCGGTGGGTTCAGGAAGGCGGTGAGGAGGGGGAGGTCGTTCGTGGCGCCGTCCGGGTCGGTCCGGGCCACGTCGTCGTCGAGCATGGAGTGGCCGAAGCGGTAGACCGCGTGGGCGAACTCCGCCGGGATCGCCGGGTCGACGTCGGGGCTGTACACGCGGAAGGGACGGATCGCCGGCTGCACCTTGCGGGCGAACTCCTCGAAGACGAGGTGCTGGTACTCCATCTCGGTGATGAACCGGGCGGCCTGGAAGAGGCGGTTGCCGTAGCTCCAGGGCGCCGGGTCGTCGGCGTTCGGGGTCGCGTCGTGGAAGGCGGCGCGCAGGGCGGCGTTCTCGGGCGCGTCGAGGGTGGTCGCGATGTCGGCCACCAGGCGGTCGTGCTCGGAGTGGAAGATCTGGTGGACCGCGCTGAGGGCGATGTTCTCGTTGACCCGCCCGTCACCGGCGGTGAAGTGGGCGTCGAGCAGCTCGTCGTCGTAATGGCCGCACGAGGTGAGCCGGAAGTCGGTCTGCACCGTGGTGTTCGCGTCCGGCACCGGCGTCGTCTCGCGCGACCCGTCGTGGTCGCAGTCCTGGCGCGACGGGTCGGCGTTGTGCGCGATGTCCGTGAGGAACGGCGTGTCGAGGTGGCGGACGTCGGGGGGGACCGGCACGGGGTCCGTGAGGTCACCCTCGACGAGGGTCCCGTCCGTGAGGGCGTACTGGGGCAGGCCGTGCGGGCCCGGGAGGAACTGGCCGTAGGGGTCCGTGGCCAGCATCGGCACGTCGGTCGCGTCGGCGTCCCGCAGCAGGAGGCCCAGCTCCTCCGCCGCCTGCTTCTTCGTGGCCGCCCAGGTCGACATGCCGGTGGTGCCGTCGGGCGACCCGGGGTAGGTCTCGTCGGCCCCCAGGCCGCCGAGCAGCCTGCCGGTGGCGTCGGGCCGACCGGCCGTGAGCACGTACTCGCGCAGGAAGACCTGGTGGGACGCGTGCGAGGCGTAGGTCTGGCTCTGGTCGACCCACGGGGTGTCCGTGTTGATGGTGTCCTGCACGTCGTCGGCCGTGCCGAGAACACCGTCCGGGCCCGCCTGGTTCCTCGCCCTCGTGAGCACCATGAACGCCTGCGACGCGGGCACCTCGTCCCCGGTGCCCGCCTTCCCGTCGGGACCCAGGGTCCGCAGCGGGTCGTCGGCCGCCAGGGGCACGTAGACGCTGGCACCGCCCTTGACCGTCTGATCCACGCCGTGGTCGAAGAACTGGCCGAAGAACGTGAAGAGGGAGTTGTAGGGCGGCGAGAGCCCCACGTCGGTCGTCACGTTGGGGATGAAGAGGGTCTGGTGGCTGGGGACGCACCCGGCGGGCACGCCCTCCACCGGGGGGTCGGCGGTGGGGTCGGGGTCGACGGTGCACGGGAATCTCCCCGGATTGCCCTGGGACCTCACCGGGAACTGGGCCGCGGCGACGGCCGCCGGGTTCGTCGAGGTCTGGTCGACCACGAGATCGCTGACGGTGCGGGGCCCGGGGTCGACGACGTCGCCCCTCGTCGCGTAGGAGGTGGTCCCGTCGGCGGTGAGCGAGCCGGGCTGCAGGGCGCCGGCGAGGGCTCCCGGAGCGGCAGCGGCGGCGAAGCGCGGCGTCGTCAGCCGCGGGAACACCCGGTCGGCGGCACCGAAGCCGTACCGGTCCGCGAAGAGGTCGTTGCAGGAGCCGTCCACGGTCCGCAGGCCGTACGAGGTGAGGCGGTCCGGGACCTGGTACCTGCCCGGCCCCACCAGCGTCCCGCAGAGGTTCGACGGGGTCAGCGTGGCGGCGTGCCGCTCCGCGATCTTGATCTGCTTGAGGATGAAGGACAGGTCGCCCGCCGTGACGGTGAAGCCCGCACCGACCGGTGCGGTGGCCGCCTCCGCCACGGGAGCCGGGGGGCCGAGCAGTGCCGCGACCACCACGGCGGCCACGCCGCCGCCCCACCTCCCTCGCCGGCTCGTGCCCCGCCTTGTCCTGCCCCGTGGGGCGCCACCTGGGTGAGGAGCGGGTCTTCCTGACGTCGTCACCAGAGCCATGACCTTTCCGATCGCCGGGGCGGTAGGCCGCCGTGGACAGATGTGCCTCACGGTCACCGCCCGACCCTGCGAAAACCTTGTGCCGGACGCCCGGCCGCGGACGGTGGGCGGCCGTCGGCAGTCCAGGTCGACGGGCACACGTGTACGTACCTGGACGGACCCGGCGGCGCACGCGCCGGGGAGCCGGACGACGTCACCGGAGGGGGTGGCGACGTGGTGCCGCGCGGGAGTAGACCCGGCGCCGCGGGGGGACGGAAGGGTGCGGGGACCGTCTCCTCGGAGGTGGCTGCGGGGCGGTCGACGCAGGTCGCCCGGCCCCACCGCGAGGACGGGGCACCAGCGCACCCGGTCCGCGCCGGAGCCGCGACCGGCCTGCTCACCGTCGCGAGGTGACATCCCGCTGCGGCTCCGCCGTCTCCACCGCAGGACCGCGCACCGCACCGCACACACCGCAGGGAGATGCCATGAAGCCCACCCGTCGCGAGGTCCTCGGCCTCGGAGCCCTGGGAGCCCTGGGAGCCCTCGGAGCCGCGGGCCTCGCCGTGCCGCTGCGTCGACCCGTCGACGCCAAGAGCGCGAGCCTGCTGGCCTCGCGCAACATGCCCCGGCCGTACACCGCCGCCTTCGTCCGGCCCCGGGTGCTGCCGTCCACGCTCCACGCGGACGCCGAAGGTCAGTACCGCCTCTTCACCGTCACGGAGAGAGTCGCCGGCGCTTCCGTCGTCCCCGGCCTGACGACCCCCGTGGTGGGCTACGACGGGTCGGTGCCCGGACCCACCATCCGCGTCCCCCAGGGCGTCCGGGCGAAGCTCCGGGTGCGCAACCAGCTGCCCGCCGTCCATCCCGGCTTCGGCCACCCCTTCACGACGTCGACGCACCTGCACGGCTCGGCGTCTCTGCCCCAGTACGACGGGTACGCCGACGACGTGACCCCTCCCGGCAGCTACAAGGACTACTGGTACCCGAACTGGCAGCCCGCGCGGACGCTCTGGTACCACGACCACGCGGTGCACATGACGTCGAACAACGCC
>Ga0325400_1005158_pt1 | contig 12246 bp, 14 predicted proteins | sample PopdelMetagenome_2_FD_205662 | JGI IMG/M metagenome (GOLD analysis project Ga0325400, IMG submission 205662) | Populus deltoides microbial communities from Bellville, Georgia, United States - Xylem-PdKOR-R1 | ecosystem: Host-associated > Plants > Phyllosphere > Stem > Wood/Secondary xylem...
TAAGTTATATTTTGAGAGGAAAAATAAAGGTTTAAAACCTGAAAACAATGTTGGAAAATAAGGTGAAGAAGAGTGTCAAATTCTGTCAAAACAATACAAAATTAATCAACCCCAAAACACTTCTCCTTAACCCCTTTTTAAAGAGAATTTTAGGAACCAAAGGTTAATGGATTTCCCCCACTAACAACTTTGATTACCCATAATAAACCAGAATTAAACATGAATATATTTTTTTTATTTAAATCATGTGACTTTTGAGCTGAAAATTTTATTCATGTAACCTTGAAAGAGTTGTGAAAAAACTGATCAGATTCTAACATTCATGGACTGGACAAAACAGTGCACTGTGTTAGAAGAAATAATTCTTCATAGCCCAAGAATTTTAGTTAGCAAAAAATAATCTTTTATGGCCCAAAAAATATTTTACAATGAACCCAAAACCATACCCGACTTGGAGCCCTGTCAAGATAGGCCATTGTGCGTGCAATAAGACTTTCTTCAACAAGTTACCCAAGATTCTAACAACACCACTTTATTTAGATGCAATCTTAAAAAAAGATCCAACGAACCAATGAAATATTATTCAATGATTCCTCTACAATGATTGAACTCAAGCTCTAGATTAAGATATATTTTGAGAGGAAAATAAAGATTTAAAACCAGAAAACAATGATGGAAAATAAGGTAAAGAATAGCATCTAATTTTGTCTAAACAATACAAAATTAATCAACCCCAAAACACTCCTTTTCAATCCTTTTTTAAAGAGAATTTTAAGACCCAAAGGTTGATGAATTTCCCTCGCTAACAACTTTGATTACCCACAATAAATTAGAATTAAATAGTAATATTTTTTAATTTAAATTATGTGACTTTTAAGCTGAAAAATATGTTCATGTAACCTTGAAAGAGTTGTGAAAAAACTAATTAGATTCTAACATTCATGGACTGGACAAAAAATGGGCTGGCCTAGAAGAAATGATTCTTTCATCCCAAGAATCCAACAATACCACCGTGTTTAGGTGCACTCCTAAACAAGATCCAATGAACCAATAAAATATTGCCTGATATTCCTTTACAAGGTCTGAACCCAAGTTCTAGATTAAGATATATTTTGAGAGGGAAAATAAAGGTTTAAAACTAGAAAACAATGCTGGAAATAAGGTGAAGAAGAGTGTCAAATTCTGTAAAAACAATATAGAGTTAATCAACCCCAAAACACTCTTCTTTAGCCCTTTTTAAAGAGAATTTTAGAAACCAAAGCTTGATGTATTTCCTCCATTAACAACTTTGATTACCCACAATAAACTAGAATTAAACATGAACATTTTTTTATTTAAATTATGTGACTTTTGAGCTGAAAAATTTATTCATATAACCTTGAAAGAGTAGTTGAAAACTTGATCAGATTCTAACATTCATATTTATGGACCGGAAAAAACAATGGGCCAAGTTAGAAGAAATAATTCTTCATAGACCAAGCATTTTAGTTAGCAAAAAATAATCTTTTGTTGCCCAAAAAAATATTTTACAATGAATTCAAAACCAGACCTGACTTGGAGCCTTGTCAAGATAGGCTGGTGCGCGTGTAATAAGACTTTCTTTAATAAGTCACCTAAAATTCCAATAACACCACTTTGTTTAGGTACACTCCCAAAAAGGTCCAACGAACCAATGAAATATTACTCAATGATTCCTCTGTAAGGACTGAATTTGAGCTCTAGATTATGATATATTTTGAGAGGAAAAAAAGGTTTAAAACCAGAAAATAATGCTGGAAAATAAGATGAAGAAGAGTGTCAAATTTTGTCAAAACAATACAAAATTAACCAACCCCAAAATACTCTTCTTTAGCCCTTTTTTAAAGAGAATTTTAGGAACCAAAGGTTGATCGATTTCTTTTACTAACAACTTTAATTACCCACAATAAACCATAATTAAACATGAATATTTTTTTATTTAAATCATGACTTTTGAGCTAAAAAATTTGTTCATGTAAACTCAAAAAAGTTTTGAAAAAACTTATTAGATTCTAACTTTCTTGGACTTGACAAAATAGTGGACTGGGCTGGAAGAAATAATTCTTCATGGAGCAAGTATTTTAGTTGGCAAAAAATAATCTTTTATGATCCAAAAAAATATTTTACATTGAGCTCAAACTCAAGCTCGAAACTCGGTTAAATTTGAACTACACATGTGGTTTTAAGTTTATTAGGATCTCTTCCATTTAAAAGCTTGGATGTTCTTTAGACTCAATTTTAACCTTACAACTTTCTACTTTATAAACACCAAAATAGTGTTTTTTCTTTCCCTAGTGATATTGAAGCTTTTAAAGAGTTATTTTCGGTTTCATTCAAATATGTCAACCAAGGATTAAAATTAATTGATATTAATTTATAATTTTTTAAATTTTATTAATATTTCATATTAAAAGTTTATGTTAAAGATTAAATTCAAATAAAGTTTTAACCTAGATATTACTTTTAATAACACATTAACCACGTTATTAAACAAACCTAATTCTTTCTCTAACACGGGACAGAATCTCTTGCCCCTTGCACTTCTTTCTTCCTCCCAAGAAAAAGTATATTTATATTTTCAATCTTGCTGACTGCTTCGGCACAGAAACCATATCAGAATTGTCTTATTTGAGCATGAACTTGGCAATGTAGTGGAAGAGCTTGAAAAAGTTGCCGTTGTAAATCTCAAGCTTGTCCGCTGGCTAGGAGTTTACCAAATCTATGGCAGAAAGAAAGTCAACAACATGTTCTGTCATACATACATATATAAAGATGGAGAGTTTTAACCCTTGCCCTTGATACTAAACGGTGTTCTTTTATACAAAGAGAGATTCCAAATGTTGCTTTTATGAGTCGCTAGGATTATATGGTTCAAGTCCTTTTGCATAATAAATCTTCTTTTTACGTGGACACGTCATGTTATTTGCTTGTTATGGCATGGTTTTCTTGTTCTTAGAACAAATGCAGTCGATATGCAGATGATCACACAATGGGCATCCAAGGTCTTTCAACTGAACACTTTGTTCAGCATTTATGCGTCGAACTCTGCTTGTAAAAAATACTTTCTTTGTATTGTCAGTTGAAGATCTCTTTGATAGTAAATGATAGTGAAGCTGAAAGTTGTGTGAAGGCCTTTCAACAATCCCTTTTTTAGAGCGGTGATCTGCTGGAGTTAATACCAGACTGCAGGTTTTGGTAATGGCTCTCCTTCACCATTGCAAGTATAAAGTCGATGATTTCTTGAATTAGTTAGCGGCTATAAAAATGATTATGTATCTTCTTGGCTGTTTTGAGGTGCAATAATTTGAGAACGTTGATTGAATTCTGTAGAAATTAATTTCTTCCCTGCACTCAGATCCAGTTATTCGTGCACGCTCCCCCAATTTATTTGAAGTATTAAATTTCTAGAGTTAAGTTCTCGTTTGTGTAAAGATTTAAAGAGAGAAAACGAACTTCCTCTTTCAGAGACAAGTAATATCGCCTACCAGTTAAACTATGCTTTGGCTATGTCTAATTTCTTCCCTTTACGTTTTTGGCATGGTGCCAACCTAACGATCACCCCAATACAACTTCGAGCTTTCCAATCTCTCAGTAAAATGTCCCCTTTTTTAATGACTGAAGCGGGCCATCCATTTTGGTGGCAATTACATTTTTGTGAGAAAAATTGATGGGAGCTATTGCTTTCTCGATAGTCAAGCAACCGCTAACTTTCCTTGGAAACATAAATTAAGCCCGAGGGAGTAGGGACATCATTGCAACAAACCATCATATGCGATCTCAAACCATGTAATTAGTTTGTTTTATTTTATTTCTTTGCATCTAACCATCATATGCGATCTCAAACCATGTAATTAGTTTTTTTTTGTTTTTTTATCCGAGAAATCAATTTGAACACTGGTTCGACAACACGGTCTTTTTGCGCTTGGATTTTTTTTATATTATTATTAGCTAAGAATGCTTAGGACACACGGTCTTTTTGCGCTACTGAGTTTACAGAAATACTGGATTTATATATATATATATATAAAGCCCAACCCTGGTTGCATGAAGCAACGAATGGAGCAAGTAGTAGGTACGAGATGGGCATAAATGATTAGCAAGTAGAGAGAATATAAGGTGGTAAAAAAAAGTGATTGGGTTACTTACCATGATATGTGTACGATCAAAGATTTTGTGAGTTGCAGACGAGCTGTCTCTAGCAATTTTCTATTCACGGGCATAAACAACAGAGGAAAGAGTCGAGTGGAACTGGAAAGTGGTCCCTGGTCTGCCCGTGTGTCTAAGCATTCTAAGCTAATAAAAACAACTGATGCTATTTTTCCAATCCTCCCAAGAGTAAGTAAAAAATAAACATTAGAAGGTTACATATGCTGTATGACAAAAACTCTTATCTACCAAACAAGCCACGCTGCATAAGATGAAAAAGCTTAGAAGAGGACATCACAACTGCCTCAACATTGTCATCTTGGCCACAATGCAACAACTTCGTTTGTGTCACCTTTTCAGCCTCCTGACCTGAACAAAGTGAAGGGAAATAAATAGATTGAAAAAAAGTGGAAAACTCATTTGGCGAAAAAAACGCAAACAGAATTAACAGATTAAACCTATATGAAAATAAAAATTATTTTGGCTTGAATGGCTCAACAAGATTTTAGTCATTGATTAGCCTTTAAAAATAAAAATGACATTCCCTGCACCTAGCTTTCTGATGTTTCTCAAACTATGGCCTGGGCGTCCACGTAGATGAATCTCTTAACCTTACTGCCAGTCGTGTAGCACAAGCCTGAAAACTCCTAGGGACTCACAGCTGGAAGATGCTTTGAAGTTCCATCCTCCATCAAATCAACCATTTGGTCAGCACTTTGTGAATTTCCCTCGGCTTCTAGATTCAGGGATCGTGGCTCCATCCTGTTTATCTCCTCTCTAGTGAAGACAAAGATCCTGCGCACCATACTACAGAATTCCCTACATCATACAAAAACAGCAACTTGATTCAAGTTCCAAAAATCTTGTAGGCTACAGAATATGATCGTAGGATTAACACGTGAAGAAGTAATTTGCTGATCAATTTGTGTTAAAAAAAAAGGACCCGAGTTTGAGTTCTTACTGCCAGGGATCATCTCCTACAAGCATCATATCACCCTCATCATCAGTAAAAACAATCAACCAATCTTTGTTAGGGGCAACTAATTCACCATGAAATTCAAAAATCTGATCCAGTTCTGCTATCAATTCATTATAACCATTAAACTTTGCCAGGTCCAGAGACTTCCCCACAGCATTCCCCTGCTTGTAAACCTAAACCAGTGAAGGCCACATATACAAATTGCAAGTTCATATCCAAAATAAAAAAAGAAAAGAAATAAAATCTCAATAAAAGGAATCTTAGTTGAGCATTCAAATAGGTAACAACCTTTACACATCTTCTGGTTGAATCACCCTCGGGCATGCCCTGGACATCTTTAGAATGAAGAGCAGAAGCTTGAAAAATGTTCCCTTGTTCCTGAGGTCTAACATGCTTTGGATGCTTTGCTTGCTCCAAAAATCCTTCAGAACCCAACAATTTCAGGTGATCTGATGCAACATTGATTTGCTGCTGTTGTTTCTCTGTGGAGTGCCTGTGTATAATGGCTGGTTCTGCAGCCATAGGATTCCCAAAAAGGGAGAAGCCGAAAAGTTTGCAATTACCATCTTTAGATGTTTCCTTGTTACGTTGTTGAAAAGGAAGATGCTGTGGTTTAGATCCCGAAGGATGAGAAGAATTATCAGCATATGGCAAAGGTGAAAACCAGCTTCCACGCTGCTGTTGTATGTCTTTATCTTTTGCCACATGAACTTCCATCCTAGTTGCCATCATGTTAAATGGGTGGCCTAAATACATCAAGGGAGCTGAATGGCAGTTGAACATGCCTGTTTCATTAAGTTTACTGGGTCGATCAACGTCATCAGAGTTCAGCTCAAAGAAGGGGTGAGTTGATTCATAGGATTCATGCAGGGTTCCAGGTCCTGTTGTTAGGTTCATGAGTTTTGCTCCATGCATTACTTGAGGAATCTTGTCATCTGGTCCAAATTTTCTATTATCAAAAGCAGTCTGATCCTTACCTTGAAATAGAGCCTGTGCAGGATTGTGCTTACTATCTGAGTAATTCTTCCCAGCATGTGTGTTTCTCAAGGTCAAGATTTCTTGATGTTGCAGGTGTCTTGAAGGCTCATTATCTAGTTGACATTAGCATAACCAGAGCATATTCATAACCGCACAATGACAAATGAAGTGTACAGACTTGTAGTTTGTTATTTATACCTTTCTTTGTAGGAGCAGAGGAATCTGCAGATGATGTTGCCATGTTTGAACGGTGCCTTTTCGATTGGCACCCCGGAACGGAATCCAGAGAAGGAGCCAAAGCAGGTTCTATTTTCCAAGGAGAAACCCTGTCTGGACGGTGAACAGGAGAAGTTTCATCCCAGCGAACCTAAAGCGAGTATGAGGAGGTTTTAGCAGATGCAAAGCAAAAGAAAAAAAATCCACATTCCAGTAAGTTATAGATATGCCGCCACCTTGAGGCATCTCCACTTTGAGCGAGGCCACTTCTTTGGATCTGCCTCTTCTACTCCAATTACAGTGCCAGAGAACCTGGCCACAGATGATGAGACAAATATTAACACAGCCCCATTCCCCTTCGACAACTATACATCTTTTCACCTTTCCTTTTTTCTGGTTATGTCCAAGTTCAAATCAATTAAAAAATGGGATGGTTTCAAGGAAAAACATACCTTTGTTCAGGGGCCTCTTCAGCTTCGAATTTCATTTTGAACCTCATCCCTATAGCATAGTTTATCTTGACAGACTCCCTATATTTATCAATTGGAATAATAAACTCGGCAGGACTAGTCCTGAAACACATCAAACACACAAAAATACAATACGGAGTCAGAAAACAATAGACAAGGGATGAGTGAAATGCATACTACAAACCATGCATATCATCCAGAGCAATCACTCAGTTTCAAAATATGTAACAATCTCGCCAGTGTCTACAGAACAAACCACAAACCTTGGTTTATAATAAACAGTGAACATTGATCCTGTCGAAACAGCATGCCACACAGTTGCAAGGATGCCAATATGCATGCTGTGACTAGACATTACAGAAGATGGGACATTGCTTGGCTGACTCAGAGCACGTCTTACCCCTACACGAAGCTCTTCAGTTTCACCCCTGAAAATAAAAGCCAGAAGTCAATAATGCTTTGTTGATTCACCATAGAATCAGCTCTGACAGGTAAACCTACTACATAGTTTCAAAAAAGTGCCATGATTAATCCTGGGTTGCAATGAGGTACAAAAAATACTCGAGGCAAGCTAGAGGTAGCAATCTTCAAAGAGACTAAAAATGAAGATGCAAACCTAAGAAAAATAAAAGCATCTCCCGCCACAAGCTTTTTGGCACTGACAAAGAGACTCCAACCACTTTGAAGAAGGTGCCTTCTTGGTTGGCCTGCAATTTGGAATTCACAATAACACATTACAACACAGCTATGTCAGATAACAACACTTTCAAATTGGCAACTATAGCATGTATATTACCAATAAATAGGTAATATCTTATCCAATAAATCAGGATCTACATAAAACTGGGACAATCAACTGGATAGCTTGATGCAAGATCAAAGTGAGAGGCTCATTCATGAAACATAAAGAAGAATGGACAATTGATTAATTTTAGTGGAGCAGAGCAAGGCCAAACTGTTAGCTGTTAGCTACCTGGACATCCAATCACCAATCCAAGATTTTGAAAACTTGCACAAAAGGGAAAAATCAATCCTTAAACTGATGGTACTCACACACATGAACATAAAGCAAAGAGACTTCAACATGCACAGCAAAGGTTGCATAACTAGAGAAATAGGTTATATTACATGATCTGTATAAGCACAGAATACACTCAGAGAATCCATTCCAACCTGATAACAATTACCTCGAAATATGTGGCGGAAACGCCACTCATTTCCATGCAAATCTTTGGCAACCAGCTCCTGTGCTGGAGGTTGTAGGGACATGTCCTGTTAGAGAAAAATTAAAGCCATTAATAACATGAACATAAAGGAAATAAAACATCTCAGAATGGAGAAGGAAAAAAAACCAGACCAAAGGAGGTAGACATTCATCAGCATGCCGTCTCAACACTGAAAATCCACCATGTGTGCTCGTATCTGATGCTGTAAGCATCTTACAAAAGGAATGCACCCGAGGAGGTGCAGGCGGAGGCGGCAAATCCTCCTTCTCCACCAAGTCCACATCTTGCTGGCAAGTTTCCATAATTTTACCAGCATTTAATTATTTTCAGTTATGAGGTGTTCTTTAAAATTAGCATTCAAAAAAATTATATATAAAAAAATCTGAATTATATAAGAATAAATCATACTTCAGCTACAGGAAGCAGAATGACTTGAGCAAACACTTCATCTGTATCCAGCTCAGCCTGGAATTAAAAAACATGAGCATAGAATCCTAACTCAATGTACCCTTGATTCTACAGATTACACGACAGAGCAAACCCCCTAATTCAATATTAATTACCTTCAATTGAACATTAACCACACGACAGAGGATTTTAGGAGGAAGATTATAAGCCGGCATTTGCTGATCATCAGCAACCTGGTTCGTCGATGCTTCAACCTGGATTAGTATATCACACAAATTTCAAATTCGAAAAAAAAATATGACAAACAAGGATGAGAGAGTGAAATGACAGAAGAAGAAAGCAGATGAAAGCGAACCTGTTCAATATGACCTTGAGGAAAGTAGTAAACAAGCTCTCCTTGGCGAGGCACTGTCACTAACGGACCTGCACATGCGTGCCATAGTTCCTTGTACAGTGCATCCTCTGATCCTACTCATGCCAAAATAAAAATCACATAACGTAATCGTGATGATTTACTAAAACCTAACAAAATCAAAAGAAAACGAAAGGAAATCATTGAAAATCATCATAGGTACCTTCACCGGCCACCGGAAAACTCGAACTCCCTCTCGCAATTCCATTACGTTTATTATCCACAGAATAACTTCCGTTAATCATTATTATAATCCAAAACTAATAAGAGTACTCAATTAAACCACTGTTTATGAACTAGAAACTGATTAAATAATTAATTATTACAGGGAATGATTTTCTACAGAAAGTGAAACGTCAGCAATCGAAATGAGCTTCTGCTTCTCTTGAAGCAATAACAAGAGTAGAGCAACGACTTCAAAGATCTGTTTGGCTTCATACGGAGAAGAAAAGTAGTAGAAATAATCTGATCTAATAATGAGACTGTCCTTTCTTTGCTTCTTTGCTTTTCTGCTTCGCTTTCTCTCTCTTCAGCAACCGTCTCAGCAATAGTCGCTGCCATTACCACTCGTACACTGTTTCTGTCTCCCTCTCCCTCTCTCTCTCTCTCCCCCCTCACAAATGGCACTACATTTTTATTTTATTTAAAAAAAATAAATGAAATTTCTCACTCTGTGTGCCTGCAGCGAAGTCAGATTCTGCAATTACTTCAAAGCTAGTGGAATTATTGTCCGTTTCTAGGCTACCGGTACCTCCGGTTTCTGTGCCCTTCTTCACTGTTTTGTCCTCTGCTTAACCGGCAAACGGAGACATTTTCTTTTTATTCACTGGGGAAGCCACGGTTTTCGTTAACGGGGTTGTGTATTACGTTTTGGTGGCCATATTTGATTGGTTGACATAGGGACCGCGTTTGTCCTTGGAAACGGAAAGCTGTTCTGATTTTGGGAAGAGATTTTTTGTCTCGTTATTAACAGGCAGATGATCAGATTTAAATGAGGGATAATGTTAATGTCACCGTGCAGTGAAAACAGCCGTGGACAGATGTGGTTCACCAGGAAAAATCAAAGGTTGTAAACAAGAGTATTATTTTTGGTTCGGTTCAGTTTTTATTAAAAAAATAACCAAACTGAATTTTATAAAAAAACTGAAACGGGTTCAAATTGACTGGTTTTGGTTTGGTTTTTTAGAATAAAAACCGATTCAAACTGGTTTGGCTTGGTTTTTTCGGTTTGGCTCGGTTTTTTCTGGTTTGGCTCGGTTTTTTTGGTTTGACTCGGTTTTGGCTTGGTTTGGCTCAGTTTTTTTCCTGTTTTTTCAGTTCGGTTCGGTTCGGTGTTTTCGGTTCCAAACTTAAAAAACCAAAACCAAACCGAATCGATCTGTTTTTTAATTTTAATCAATTTTTTTTATGATTCGATTTTTTTAGTTATTTATTTTTTCAATTTTCTTAATTTAATCAGTTTTTTGTTTCACTGTTATTTGTAAATTACATTTCTGGAAAATGAAAGGACACGTGTCAGTAAACTAGGAGATGAGAAAGACAGTACTTGTGGTGGTAGAGATGGTACAAATGTGGAAAATGCAAGAGCAGAACTCGTGCGTATTGGATGATCATGATCATCAACTTCCAGGTCTTGCAGATGCAAGCAACCAATGTTCTGTTATTAACACGTTTTTTTAAAAAAAGAGTCAAATAACACGTGTGAAAAAGATTTTAAAAATAACACCGGTATCAAAAACCACATGTGAAAACTACGGTTTATTTTTTTTTTGTTTTTCTAAATTCTTTTTTTTTCAATTTTTTCTTTTAAAACCAGTAATTTTGCAACAAAAAGCTATAATTTTGCAACATCTAAAATTGAAGAATAAAAAAAATTAAGAATCCAAAAAAATAAATAAATTGCAGCTAGAAAGTGTGGTTTTTCAAACAATCGCATGTGCCATTTTCCAAAAACAAAATCACATATGCTGTTTTAAAAAAAGAAGTTTATAGGAGCATCTTCATGAAAGTTATTTAAAAAAGTCAAATTGATAATATGATTTTTTAAATAATATAAATATAACATTTTTTACTCCAATGAAAAAAAATCTATTTAGAAATATCAATTATATTTTAATATATTTGATATTAATATAACTATTTATTAATAGTAACTAATTAATACAACTCTAATTAAACCCTTTTTTTTACATAAAAATATATTAAATAAACTTTTAACTTTTTTTGACTAACATGTAGGAATAGCTCTCCAACTATGTCAGTTTGAAAAATTATCATGTTACTTAGAGCTATGGTCCCCGCATTCATGTAATACATCATAGCTATAACCTTTCTTTTCCTTGCTACAGCAAGAGGCTTCTTGACATCACAAACATGAGAGAGTGGAAGGAATTCATTAATAAAGCCAATGATGCAGATCACCTGCTGTTTTTCTGACTGTTTTGGTGAATTAACACATTTCAAGAGAATTATAAATTATAACTGATAAAAAATTAATTAGAAATCTAACACGGTCACTACCAGAAAACTGATAAATACAAACGGAAATACTGAGAAAATATTTCTGTCGGTAAATTTTCGAGGGATTTTACCGACGGACATATTCTCTCGGTTTATATCGAGGGAATTACGGAGGGATAAAAAAATTAAAATAAAGCAAAAAAATGATGACATGTCAGGATTTACTAACGGAATTACCGACGGAATAAATTCTGTCGGTAAAATTCATCAGTAAATCCGTTGGTAAACTTGTTTACACTATTCATCATGTCAATTACAAAGGGAATTTCCGACGGATAAAATCCGTCGGTATTTTCCAGAGAGCTTCAGAACTGTTCACTTTCCAATTGCACTGTTTATTGTTGTTCTTTACGGACAAAATCACCGACGGATTGAAAAGTCGTCGGTGTTATTTGGCGGTTTTCTGAAAAAATTCAATTAATTTAAAATTTTCATTTAAATATTACAGACGGAATCACCGACGGACTGAAAAATTATCGGTAATTGTTGGCAGTTTGTAAAAACTTTTTACGAAATTGAAAATTTAAATTAAATATTACCGACAGAATAATTAAAAAATATTAATATTCAATTATCCTTCGGTAAATCCGTCGCTAACTCGCTCCAATAAAAAGCCTGAATCCCTTATTTCACAAGAGACAGACTTATTTCTTATTCTTCTTCTTCACTATATGTAAAAAACATCAATATCTATTTCTTTCTCTTCTTTTCTCTCCTCATCTCCTTCACTTTTTCTCCATGCTTGGGTATGTCTTTTTCTTCTTTCTTCTTTTATCCTCTTAGTTTTTTTTAATTAATATGCTTTACAAAAATGTTTTTCTCTCCTTAGCTTCACTTGTAACTACATTAAGGTAAGATTTTTCTTTTTTTTTT
>Ga0325400_1005159_pt1 | contig 12246 bp, 7 predicted proteins | sample PopdelMetagenome_2_FD_205662 | JGI IMG/M metagenome (GOLD analysis project Ga0325400, IMG submission 205662) | Populus deltoides microbial communities from Bellville, Georgia, United States - Xylem-PdKOR-R1 | ecosystem: Host-associated > Plants > Phyllosphere > Stem > Wood/Secondary xylem...
GTCCAGAATATTATTTTATCCTTGTACTTTTTCTATTGTCTGATTGTAGTTACATTTTGATTTTATTCAATTAAGTCCCAAAACTAAAACTCGGCTCTTGACTACAACGTTCGACTATTTAAACGACTGAGTAGAATTTTAGCTTTTTAGGTCATGAGTTTTTTTTTTTTTCTGTATTTTTTTAAAGAATAATAAGATATTATTAAATTTTTTTTTAACACCATTAAATTTCTCAAACGGTAGAACTCCATATTTAAATAAATTAGTTACATGCTCTGTGCATTGACGCGGAATAATTATTTTTTGCATTTAAAAAAATATCAAAATTTAAAAGTGTTAGGTTTTATTGTAAAGTTATATCAAAGAGTTTTAGGTTTGGTTGTAACACCTGACTCAAGAGTAATATTTATAATATTAATAATAACATTAAACTTGGGTTAACCATTAACATAAAAGTGTCTGGGCTGTAATACTAGACCCAATAGCATTGGACGTTGGTTTAGCTGTAAGATCGTATCATAAAGTATGATAATTAAATAGATTAGTTAAAAAGAAAAAAATAAAGAAAAAAAACCAACATGAAGAAAAAAACTCACGAAGAAAAAGAAAAAAATATGAATTAACTGTGTTAACCCTTCAAACCAGGTTAACCCGTCATACCTTGAATTCGCATCGTGAAAGTTTGATAACTAAAAAGAAAAAACAAATTAATGGGTTAACGCAGAATTAACTGGGCTAACTCGTCAAACCAGGTTAGCATGTCAAATCTGGAATCCGTGTCATGAAAGTTTAATAATTAAATAGAAAAAAATTTAACATTAACAATTTAAATTAAACGAAAAAAATTAATTAAAAAGAAAAAAAAACAAAAGGCATCAGCCTTTTTACTGTGGACTGCACTGTGCAGTCCATAGTTAAAGGCATAAAAACAAAAAGAAAATAAAAAGAAAAACTAAAGGTATCAGTCGAGAACTACTTAGAAAAAAATTTAATATTAATAAACTAAATTAATTAAATAAAATTAATTAAAAAGAAAAAATAAAAGAAAAAAAACCTCTAAGAAGAAAAAAAACTAAATAGAAAGAAATTTAACATTAACAAACTAAACAAAAAAATAATTAAAAAGCAAAAAAAAAAAGAAAAAAAATTTCAGGTTAACTCGTCAAACCAGGTTAACCCGTTAAACTCGGGATCTGTGTCATGAATGTCTGGTAACTAAATAAAAAAAAGGGTGAAAATTAACAAACTGAACTAAACGAAAACAATTAATTAAAAAGAAAAAAAATAAATCCGGGTTAACTCGTCAAACCATGTTAACCCGTTAAACTCAGGATCTATGTCATGAAAGTCTGGTAACTAAATAAAAAAAATTTAACATTAACAAACTAAATTAAACAAAAAAAATTTATGAAAATAAAAAATAGAAAAAATTGACGGGTCAACCCATAATTAACCGGGTTCACCCGTGAAATCAGGTTAACCCGTGAAACTCGGGATATGTGTCATGAAAGTTTACAACTAAATAGAAAAAAAATTAACATTAACAAACTAAACTAAATGAAAAAAATTAATTAAAAAGCAAAAAAAAAGCAAAAAAAAATTTATGGGATAACTTGTCAAACCAGGTTAACCCATTAAATCCGAAAAATGTGTCATGAAAGTATGATAACTAAATAAAAAAATTTAACATTAATAAACTAAATTAAACAAAAATATTTGTTAAAAGAAAAAAGCAAAAGAAAAATCCGGCATAAAAAAACAACTAAAAAAATAAAATAACTAAAAAAAACTAATAGAATTAGTGTTTTACTATATATATATTGTATAGTTCACAATAAAACACCAATGTTTTAGTATATCTTACAATAAATAAAATCTATATTATCTTGATGTACTTTTAGTTGAATCCGCAATTGAGTGAATTGGATATTGGAACCACACCAAGTCCTGAACATGTAAAACTGGGACATATGCTATGTCAAAGATTCATATTTTTGTTTCTGTTTAATTAACAAAAGCTCTAGCTGTTGTAAGAACATTGTACACACACATATAAAAGTGAAATTAAGTTTTGTCCCTAAAAGAAAAAATGAGATGCTTGGTATTTCGGGGGTAATTCGATATTTTTTCGTGATTAATTAATTAAAAAATTATTCAGAATATATATATATATATTTTAAAAAAAAACTTTTTAAGACAATATAATAATTAAATTACTCCCCAGGTAAAAAAAAAGTTGTTGATAGAACATGTTTATATCCTTTTGCTATTTAAATTACAATAAAAAAAACATCTTTACCCATAAATCAAGAAAAAACAAGTCACATGCTTAAGGATATTTTTGTCCTTTCACATATGTTTTTGTTAATTCCAAAAATATAGAGAGCAATTTGATCTTTCTCACAAGATAAATTAATATTTAATTCTAAAAAGTTGTTGATACATGTAATTCAAGCACCAACACGGAGGAGGGGTCTACGCCCTTTTAATAGTGTGTGATGCGCCTCTTAATGATTAAACATGTCCTTCTATTGTATCGTTGAAAATACCACTAAATTTTCTTTCTCTTATGCATGTGATGGCAGCTTATCACTATTAAACCTTTTTTTTTTCTTATTTTCTCTCTCATTCCCTAAAAATCACACGTTGGACCTCTTTGTTTTTTGTATTTCAATTTTAGTCTTTATTCCTTTGATTTTTAGTTTTTATTTCATGTCTTTTTATAAAAGTTTTGTTTGTTTTTAATTTAGTCATTTAATTTTAATTTTTTGTATATTTTTTTTCAATTTTATCCTTATTTGTTTTTTTCTAATTTTTTCCCTTGTTTTCTTATAAAAGTTTTATTGGTTCTCAATTTCATCATTTAATCCAAGTTTTTGATGCATTATTTTTTCAGATTTGATTCTCATTTTTTTGATTTTTTTTGTTAAATTTATTTTTCTTTTCAATTTAACTTTCCAAGAAAAGTTTTTTGTTACCCTCTAACTTATTTTTTATTTTGATTTTCAACCTTATTTTTTTAATTACTATTTTTTTTATTTCAAATTCTTTTGTGTAATTTTTTTTCAATTTCATCTTTTAGTGTTTGATAAAAAACCCTCAATCAACCAAGTGTTGAAAGATGAATTGAGAAAAAAATCGATTAAAAAGGGATACAAAATGACATGAGTTAACTCAAATTAACCCATCAACCCTATGACTTGAGTCATGAGGCAAATATAACTTGATAGAAAGTAAACCAAAATAAACCACAAATCCTAATTCTTAATCAAATCGACATTAAATGATGAAATTGAGAAAAAACTTAAGACAACTGAGTTAACCCGTTAAACCCACAGTTTAGATCATGAGACTAGAATAACCTCATAAGAAGAAAATTAAAAAATATTATAAAGTTCAATTTCCAATAAATCTAATATTGAATAATGAAAATAAAATTGAAATTGAAAAAAAACACTATTATATTGAATAGTATTTTGTGAGGAGGGTTACTATAAAATCTCCTTCTCTTTTAGTTCTTTGTTAGCCAAGTGTTGAAAGATGAAATTGAAAAAAAAAATCAATTAACAAAGGATGCAGAACACGACTCAAGTGAACTTAGGTTAACCCGCCAAACTTGTAATACGAGTCATGAGACTGAGATAAACTCATATAAAGTAAACAAAAATAAATCAAATAATCTAATTTTCAATCAACTTAATGTTGAATGATGAAATTAAGAAAAAAAAAAGTCAATTAAAAAAATCGAGTCAATCAAGTTAACTCGTTAAACCTGCGATCCGGATCATGAGATTGAAATAACTCAATAAAAAGTAAATTAAAAAAGATTATGAAACTCAATTCCCAATAAAATTAATATTAAAAGATAAAAAAAAATTGAAAAAAAAATATAAACTAGAAAAAAAAACACAAAGAAATAAAAAAACACAATTATAGTTAATAGTATTGTGTGAATCCGCAAAATCTCCTCGTATTGTTTTTTTCAATTAACATTTACAACTTTTTTTTTTTTATAATCTATTGATTTATATATTTTTCAATTTATTTTATTAAATTTAAACATAAGTTTTTTTTTTTAAATAAACAAGTTTGATGATACCGTAAAATTTGTTTCTCGCAACTTAAGTAGGCAAAAAGTTGAGTTTCTGGCAAAAACAGAGTGTTGACTTGATAATTAAAAATGTAATAACTATTATAGTTTAAAATATTTTTTATTTTAAAACGTATAAAAATAATATATTTTTTTATTTTTTAAAAAATTATTTTTAATATTAACACATTAAAATAATTTAAAAATATAAAAAAATTAATTTTAAATAAAAAAAAATTTAAAAACATGATTTTACCTGCATTCACAAACACTGCTCATCAACGCAAGGTAAATCTATGTGCGGCGGTCCATGGCAGAGCTGGTACGTGGCTTGGAGATGGAAAAGGTCTCAATTATATGGACACGAAGAATATTGGATAAAAATAAAGAGCAGTCCCTTTTCTTTACAAAAATTAAATTTCTAGATTTATTATACGTTTTCTTAAATTTGACTAGACAATGTTACTTCTTCAAAGTTAAGATCCCTCCCATATCGATTAGACGGTTGAAATGTAAAACTAAAAAAACAAGACATAAAATGTTAATAAGTGCTTTGGATTTTTGGAGGCAATTTAAGAAATTCTTTGAGAAAGGAAGAATATACTAAAAAATAGTAATGTTAATTTAGAAAAAAATTCTTATTCTTGGGCCCAACTATCGTAGGAATTAAAAAAAGAAACACCTTAGGCCTTGTATGATAAATAAATTCAATTAATGTAAATAAAGTATAAGACACAAAGTTATTCCATTATGGAATGATGTGCTAATGTTAAAAATTAATTTTTTAAAATAAAAAATATTATTTTGATATATTTCCAGACTAAAAATAAATATTTTTAGAAGTAATTGCGTTCGTAATACCAAACATAATCGATTAATAGTGGTTATGATGGTCATCCATCAAATAACTTGACATAGAAGGCTTAAAACGGTGGCCATGCTAAATTTAAATATTTTTAGCAATGACAACCTTATAATAGATTTTTTCTAGAGAAATATTGAGAATGAATCTAATATCCATCTGAATTCTATCTTGATTTTTTTTAGTTTGGATTTACTGATATTTTGAGGTTTAAATTATGCTGACTTGGGTTGTGAAGTGGCTCAAAATGGTAATAATATGGTCTAGTGGTCAATTGGTGGTGTTGCTAACGGTTGTCATGGCCTCCTGGTGGAATGGATAACGATAATATTTTCATAATTATGCTGGGCATAGTTATAAAACCCAATCTGGTAATCAACCCAATAAAATGACTGGGTCATGGGTTTGGTGGGTCAACCCAGGTCAAGAACCAGGACACATGTTAATATGGTTGTTTTGACATAAAATTTACCTAGCATAAAAGAAAATATCACATTAACATATATGCTAGTATAATTAACAAGAAAATATCACATAAATATATATACTAACATAATTAATTAGTGTGCATTTGTCTTAAAATAAACAAACAATTAACATAATTTAAAGATATTAAAGATAAGGATAATAAAATAACAAGTTGTTCTAGAGATAATAATTTAATATAATAGATATAAGGTGACAAAATCCAAACTCCAGTTTGCATTAAAATTCATAAATCAACATCCTAACTTCACTTTGCATTAGAATTCATAAATCAATATTCTCAGCTATATAAAGAAAGCAAAAGGTTTTAGAACATGTTAAACACTTAACACTAGTAGAATTAAAAAAAAAAAGAATGGTAAAGTACAAGATCTCATTGGAATGACCACACTTTTTCTAATACAACAACATCTTTATTTTGGTTGGATATAGGTATTGAGTTTTTCGATGTCTATAGGAGCAAAATTTGAATCAAATACCAATGGAATTGAGCCAACATCATTAATGCCTATCGAAACATCATCATTCTCCTGTATATCTTCATTATCAAGTCATCTTCAATTCATTTATATTTATCAAATCTACAATTGAAACATAATTAACCAATAAACATTTCATGTTAAACAATAATTTATTTTCAAACAAAGTTATAACTAAAGGATCAAATCTTCCATTACCTTCATTTAAAGTATCTTGAATAGTCATGGTTGATAAATCATGTTGAAAGATTTCTACTTTTTTGGTTGTCAAAGATGATGGATTATCTTCTGCCATCGAATTTTCAGTGTAAAAAAATGCCTCAAATTAATTGGATCATAATTCCGTCATTTTCAATAATTTCTACAAAATCAAACTTAAGGTACACGATATAAGTACCAATGATGATACTTAATAATATAAATAACTTTTGAAGAATTAGAGAAAAGAAAATACTTTTGTTTTAATCTCAAATTATAGTGGACGTAAACGAGGTCATTAAGTTTGTGATGCTCCAATTGATTTCTCTTCTTAGAGTGGATGTGCAAAAAAATACTCTAATTCCTCTCATATTATGAAGAACTACAAATTTGACGTAAAACTCGTATAGCTAGCTTTTGAAGATTTGGAGCACAAGTTCCATACATTACTCATAATTCATCTACATACAAAATTAATAAGTAAGATTATGTAAAGACAATATTTTTAAATTATTTTGAATATGAAAATAATAATATACCTGGAGGTAAAAGGATACGATCATTTCTCGCGGATACTTTACTAAAGTCATATTCTGTATTCCTAAACAACTTCATTTCACTTGTAAGCTTGCTTAACATAATTGCATTTCTATTTGCATACTTCTCAACAACATCTAGAAGTCAGGAAATGGTGTTTAAATATCTATCTATTAGATTAACATCATATTGAAATCGAGGATTCAACCAAAATCTCGCTATATAAAGCTTCTTATACAATTATCCATCCCATCTATTGTTAATGATGTCTAGGAAAGCTTGCACCTTAATCTTTCTCTTTTGAAATCTCCTCAACATTTTTTTCCTTTTGCAGAATGGATAGCCTCATATAAACATCTCATAGCAGGTCTATCATCACTATCAATAATTTGTAGAACTCGAACTAATGGTTCAGTCATTCGTACAATTAATGCACATTCTTTCCAAAACATAAAGTTCAACACACTATCAACAAATCTTTTTCCTTCACTATCTTTAGCATAAACAGACAGACTCATTCTCTAGATGTCACCATAGCTCTTAAATTATCTTTGTGTACTAAAATGCTTTGCAAATCAATGAAATTAGTAGCAAAGCGAGTAGGAGCTGGTCGAAATTTTTCTTTTCTTTTAGTTAACTTCCTCATCAAATATAATGGATAATAATGATTATAAATATACTTTGTAATACTAGAAGCATGATTAATAACAAAACAAATTGACTGTAGCTTACCAACATCTTGGAGTATAAGATTGATGCAATGAGCAGCACAAGGAGACCAAATTATTGAAGGAAATTCTTCCACCAATAACTTGTTAGCAATAACATAATTAGAAGTATTATTAATCACCATATGCATGATATTTTCAAGCCCAACAATAAAACAACCTCTCTAAACAACTTATGCAACAACACAATAGTCTTTGAGGCATTTAATGCATCCACTGTTTTAAAAAAAAGTTTTTTTAGGACAATATACTAAGAAATTAATTAAAGTTCTCTTCTTTTGATCTGTCAATCCATCAGTCATCAATGTGCAACTAGTCTTCTTCCAAGTTTCTCGATAACTCTCAACATAAATCTTCATTTCATCAATCGTCTTTGTCAGGTATTAACCATGAAAAACATGAAAATTTGGTCCTTTATAACTAGGACCCATGGCTATTATACCATTTATAGCATGCTAAGTTGCTAACAGTAAACAGAGTTAACAACATTGAATGACACACATGCATCAATCATCCATTTTGCTATAACAAGACCACATCGTTCGATAACTTCTTTGTTTTTTCAACAACTTTAGAGAGACCTTTTTAACATCATGAGTTGTTTTTGGAATAAAATATGCCCTTAATGTTGCATTTTCTTTCTGTTTTCCATAACTTGCAGTCAATTATTTAACAACATAAATGATTTTGATTTTTCCTTTTTGGCATTCTTCGGTGGTAATATCTGCTTCTTATCATCAGCTTCATCATCATCATCACCTTTATCATCATCGTCTAATTGTCTAATCATCATCTCTTCATGCTCTTTTTATTTAGCACTTATGGATTGAAATCTACTTTCATTTCTCTAGCTTTCCTTTTCTTTTCAACATTCCCTTGAAGATTCAAAAGCATTTGATGACGAACATCCGGAGGACATTTACAGCATTATTCCATTTCTCTTTTAGTTCCAGTTAAATGTTGTTTGAATCGATTAATGCCTCTACCCGTAAAAACTTTGGCACAATATAAACATACTAATTTTTTTTTTTGACATCCCACACTAAGTTTAGGAGATGCTTTGCAATGACCTTATGCCAAATCCATTTTTCCTCTTATACCACTTGACGTTGACATTGAAATTAAAGGTTGAGATGATTAGGCAGTTGAAGGATCACTATTTGAGATGCTACCATATTGAGAAGATATTTTAAAGACCTGTAATAAACCAAATCAAACTTAAGTTAGAAACCATTATTGCTTGCTAGCCCATCTCATTTGGCAAACTAATTTGTTCATATACAAGCAAATAGCAACAAAGAAAGCTATTTCATAATATTGGGATGTCCTTGTGTGATGATTTCTAGTTCTGAAGCAGTAAGAATTGTTTTGGTAACTCAAGCGCATTTGTTCAAGCCTACATATCCAACAAGTAAAGAAAAAATGATAGGACTAAAGGCCATGTTCTTTCATCAAAGGGCACATCATTCAAGGCTCAAGAAGTTGGTGCATGCCTTTTTTTAACCCTCTGTTATAAGAGGGTCTATCTCAGAGATTGAGCAAATTATCTTGAGATTTCTTTCCTCTTGGAAAAAAATGATTAGCATGTTATACTACATTCACCAAATATAACATGAACACATATGATGCTTATTGTGATATCCATTGCTTTGTTGATTGTAGTATATTGCCTTATTAAAAATGTATAAGTTCATCACTTCATCTTATGCTTATTATGATAGGTAAGTTAATCAGTGTTGTAACATTTAAGGATTCAGTAGGCCTAACTAACCCTAAAAAACAAGAGAAAGTTGTTAAAACCAATAAGTGCAAGAAAGCATTTTGCGTATCTATAAATCTGTTATGAAAATAAAAGAAAGATAGCCTCTAACTAACAAAATATATTAGCAAATTCAGTCATGAACTTTCTTGTTGACTGCATAAACCACTAGCTTGCATAGAAAAAATAAGACACATCATATCCAGATTTCTAATAAGCAAATCATAATTTATTATATCGAGTGTCCTCTATTATTAAAAAAAACATTTGTTGGGGTAATAATTGACCATACATAAAATTATTTCCCAATCATGGCCAACAACTAATAGCATTAGACATGCAGCTATTCCATATCTATCAATTCATGTTTCTGAGTTTAATAATTACTTTAAATGGAAAAATATATATAAAAATTACTTTTTTTTCATTGCTTTTAACAAAGAGCAGAACAATAATTAATGCAACTAGAAAGAAAATCTCATCACCATTTATGGTTGAAAGTTTGCTCAAATACTGTATCTATATTTGAAATTCCAGATGTGAAAATCATATAAGCAAACAATTTAACTTGAACATAATATCTATATTTGAAAATTTAAAATACTGTATCTATACTCAAATTCTAGATGTGGTGGACATAATATCAATGTAGGAGAGATAGAACACCTATAGAAATAGCACCAACTAGAAGTAGCACTAATTTCTCCTATGAACTCTCTATTAAGAAACAAAGCAATTTAGCTTTTGGGTGTTAATAAATCTCTTTGTTGTTCAAAGAAAGAAATTAGGTCACAAACTTTAACTTTCCTTTACTGTTAGGCATATTGTTAAATAAAATTAATATATATAAGTCGGGTCTCACTTGGGTTCCCTAGGTCGCTTGGGCTACCGGTTGACCAGGTTTGATTATTTTTTTGCTTTCATCGGTTTTTTACCTTACCCGGATTAGTCTAACCACCGGGTCCCAGATCGATCTGCCGGGCTGGTCCGAGTTTAATAACTATGATGTCAGTTTGATTGATTATTTAAGTTGAACTTGCTTGAATTTATTAGATTTTTTTTTGTTAAAAGCTCAATGTACGTATGTTGTTCTTCGTTTTGCAATTAATTGTGTTATTGCTAATTTTTGTATGTTTGTTGATGTTTAGAAACAATTTTTTGTAGCATCTACTACCCATCTACCTCCAAAGAAACCTTTTGAAATGAGCATATTCTACAGAACACCGAACTTTTGAACATGTGATGACATGTAGTTTTAAAACCATAATCGTAGCAAGATTTAGAAGTCTTTGGTAGTGTGATAGATGTTGCTTTTTAAAATATTTTTTGCTTGAAAATATATTAAAATAATTTTTAAAAAATGCATTTTTAACTCAGCACATCAAAACAATTCAAAAACACTGAAAACAATTAATTTGAAGTAAAAAAATTAATTTTTAATGTAAAGCAGGTTCAACCTCAATACCAAATACCTTCTTAGATCATGAATTAGAAGGATTAAACTTGGGTTGATGTTAGGAAAAAAAATCATATTTTCTTAAATAAAAGTTAATGGTTTTTTTGACCGGTTCACAAGTCAACTTGATTTTTTTATTGGATTAGACCAAGTTAATCATTTCTCTATTTTTTTTCAAGTTGGGCCAATCCAAGTTCTAGGTTAATCGAGTCTTGAGTTGACCCATTGGTTTTGGGTTTATGAGGCCACTTAGAAAGATATAATGTTCGATTTTTTTTTAAAAGCTCCAAAAATAAGTCTAGGCCAAGTATGTTATGAGTTCTGCTTCTTCTTTTTTGTCAAAGGTTTTATTCCTAATAAAGCTTTTCGAGTTATTCCCTACAATGACATGAATTTGTTTGTATAAGATAAATAAAAATCAATTTTTTTTTAAGAAAATGTTATTATTAAAAATTGTAAAAAATAAAAATAGTGTATAAAAAATAGTGTTTTTAAAGGTGTTATTGCAAAATTATTTTTCAATAAAGAGGTTGTTTGAGAGTAAGTATTAACTTGCTTTTTATCAAATTTTTTTTAAATTAATTTTTTTATATTTTTGTATCTTTTGATGTGTTGATGTTAAACATAAATTTTAAAAAATAAATAAAAATATTATTTTGATGTTTTTCTAAGTGAAAAGCACTTTAAAAAGCAACTGCTACCACACTTCCAAACCCTCTAAATATTTTACAACCATCTCCAATATCAAAGTTCGAGCTCAAGAAAATTACTAAATTTATTTTTTAATAAGAAAATTGAGAAATTGTTCACCTAATAGTCTTGAGATAATACTAAGCTTGCAACATGTGCTTTACTATAGGTTAGATAAAAATCTAATTATTACATTAAAAATACAAGCATCGCTATTTGTTTTGGCACACGATAAAATATTTTAAATGATGATTAAAAACTTGATTAGTGTATCAGATCAAATTAATCAATCACCATATATATTAATAAATAAAAAAATTGGTGTGACTTGTTCAACCCAACAAGCCAAAAGCGAACTAGTTGTCCATTTCAAATCGTGATCTGGTTAAAAAAAAAATAAATTCAAGTCATCATCATTTTTAACATTTTACTAACCCTAGCTTAAATGTGAAACGATAGATTGTCAAATGATTAAATTGGTAAAAAAAAAAAAATCAGGGAGTAAAATGAAAAGATGGCAACATATTATAATGGGTAATGAGCATGACCACAATATGTTAATCTGATTGGACAATTTATCTCTTTCTTTTTTTCTTTTTTATTCGTTTCTTGGATGAGCCTTGATTGAGTTTTAAGTAACCTCGAGCTTGATTAAAAATATGAGTTTAAAAAAGAGAGGAAAATCAAGAAAACTCGTGTGAATATCCTAGACCTGGATTAATCATCAAAACTCGCAACTTGTTAAAATTCTAGACTTTTGTTTAATAAAAAATTTAATTTTCAACCAATTTAATATTTGAGAATGAAATCTGAAAAAAAAAATCAATTAAACATATTTTCCAAAGCAAATATTCATATTCATAAACATGGTTGCATTGTGATTGGATTATATTCATAGAAATCTATTGGTGTTGGGTGTTGATTATATTCATAGACATGGTTATGTGCATTGTGAGTTTGA
>Ga0325400_1005160_pt1 | contig 12246 bp, 5 predicted proteins | sample PopdelMetagenome_2_FD_205662 | JGI IMG/M metagenome (GOLD analysis project Ga0325400, IMG submission 205662) | Populus deltoides microbial communities from Bellville, Georgia, United States - Xylem-PdKOR-R1 | ecosystem: Host-associated > Plants > Phyllosphere > Stem > Wood/Secondary xylem...
AAACTAGTATTACCCTTGACGCGACCCTGATGGACCTGAAAATAGAAATTAACATGTACACATAAATATAAAAGATAGTAACAAGCAATAACAATGGCAGACAATAATCTCTACGGAATTTCTTTTTATATATAAAATTAGGCATAAACCTCTTTTACAACATATATTTTCCATCTATTACCAATATCCATCTAATATCCTATCTCATTTGCCAAGAATAATTCCATCTTGGAAATCTCAACACAACTCAACAGCTTGCGAACACCATCTCTTTATAAACCAATTCTCACTTGATACCAAGATATTCCTCTCTTGGTATCATTAGCTTATCTCATTCTTTTGGATTAATTAATCAATATTTTCCCTTTTCTAAATCTGTTGCTAGAAGGTAATCGCCGAAACTAATAAATCTCATTAGTATCATTAGTCTTCTAATATTGGGCTAGACTAATCAATTTTAAAAAAATACCGGTACCGATGAAACCTCATCGATACCATTAGCAATCCAATCCTGGATAGCTAATCCATGCCATTTGATTCTTCCATTCGTACCGAATCCCTTTCATTTTTCTTATTAACATCATATGCATTGTAACCACGGTTGCCAAGTATCATTTAGACAAAATCTTAGATATCGACACTACAATCACTAAGCATCCTTCATATAACCCTGGTCACCCTCGTCACAGTGCCAAGTATCAATTTATGCCCTTAGCCACCATCATTATGATGTTAAGTATCACTGTAATGTATCCTTATCCACTAACACTATGGTAATCAATTATCTATCAATTCCCCTCCAATCTCCAAATCATTGTGTCTACCCAATAACCACATTAATTAATTTACTCAATATCTTAGTCATATATTAATTATTTTACTCATAACATTTAGAATTTACTACTTCTAACTTCAATCAATTAATTCACATAACCTTTTCAAAACTTAACTATCCGGCTAACTCATCTCAATTGCCAATAATTCTGGTAATTTCATATAATTACCCACACATTTGGTTAACCTTCCTTGGTTACCAGTACATCTGGTAATTCCATACGAATTACCCAGCTTCCAGCTAACTTCTTTTGTTAGTCAATCAATCCTATAATTCCATACGAATTACCCCATATCCAGTTAACTTCCTTATTAGCCAATAAACCCGGTAATTTTCTTAATTACCCAAGAAATCTGGCTACCCCATCTTGGTTGCCAAAGTCAACTCGGTAATTCCATACGAATTACCTAGCATCCGGCTAACCTCTTTTGTTAGCCAATTAATCTGGTAATTCCATACGAATTACCCAATATCCGGCTAACCTCTTTTGTTAGCCAATTAATCCGGTAATTCCATACGAATTACCCCATATCCAGTTAACTTCCTTGTTAACAAATAAACCCGGTAATTCTCTTAATTACCCAAGAAATCTGGCTAACCCATCTTGGTTACCACAATCAATCCGGTAATTCCATACGAATTACCCCATATCCAGTTAACTTCCTTATTACCAATAAACCCGGTAATTCTCTTAATTACCCAAGAAATCTGGCTAGCCCATCTTGGTTGCCACAATCAATCCGGTAATTCCATACGAATTACCCAACATCCGGCTAACCTCTTTTGTTAGCCAATCAATCCGATAATTCCATACGAATTACCCAGCGCCCGACTAACCTCTTTTGTTAGCCAAATAATTTCGGTAATTTCTCTTAAATTACCAATAATTCTCATTTGTAATAATCACTCAACTTATTCATTTATTTCATTCTTTTAACATCAATTAAACACGCAACACAAATATTTAAGAAAAACTAATAATTACAAAATAAGGTGATGAATCACCTACCTAGAATAGGTGCACGTGCTGCCACTCCATGCAATTGTCCAATCCCCACAGCTTCCCCTGTACCACCAGGGATTCAATTTTTATCAACAATACAACCAACATCACATCTTCATTTAATTCTCATTCAACTAGTATTCTCAAACCAATCACAAGGAATTTTCTTTAAGATCTCATACTCTTACTCATTTTCATGTTTATATTTATTCTTATAATTTTGTTATCAAAACCATCACTCAACAGCAAATTCCAAGCAAAGATTAAAAATTGTCTGATTCCAATCAATTTAGCGTAACCACCCCAGAACACTATCTAGTGTCTTAATCCTAACTAAAGCTGTAAAACTCAGTTTTGAGCGTGATTTATCTCTATGAAAGGCTAAAACATAGAAATACAACTTTTATGAAGAAACCAACTCTAAATTATTTTGTTTTAAGGCTCAAAATCAACAATCACAATAGCTCCTCCTTTATAGCTAAAATTTTGGACAACGAGGATTTTCATTCCTTGGAAATCCTTTTCAACTTCCAACTTATTTTCGTTGCAAAAACAACATCATCCAAGGTCATTTGGCATCATTAAATCACAAATTCAAACCAATTCTACAGCAAAACATTCAAACAATTTCCCTACCTTTACAATATAGCAAAGATTAGACCAAAAATAAGGAAACTCATTCCTTTTGGGATTTCTCCTATTATTATTATTATTATTATTATTATTATTATTATTATTATTATTATTATTATTATTAATACAACAAAATGATGAACTGTTCATTTTCTTTCGCTCTCTCCTCGTGCGATTAAACATATGCGGCAAACCTTAACAATTAATATTCTTAGATCATTATCACAACAACAATTTCACCCTACTAGTTGGAATCCATGACAATCTTCATTAACTAATCAATTTGCCAAAAATACTTATGGCTAGCTTTAAATATGTTTTATTTTCCATATTTCTTTCATTTCAATTTCTTCATGGTTCCACCCCATTTATATCCACACAACCAACAAGTTAGCTCTGTATTCAATCAACATGTTCATATAGCAATGTTCCTTACTATTCTTACACAATAATCATACTTCCCCTCGTATAAAGAATACACAATTAATCTATAATAATACTAATAACAAGAATATATTTTACCATTACATCTTCCATAAAACCTACACCCATATAATTCTAATTTCATCAAAACATGTATTTAATCAAGCTTGCTACATTTTGCCAAAACTAGCAACAGATTTAAAAGGCAATAACTCATCAAATTCTGATTATTTCTTTAAACCCCACGGTCAGACTACATATCATATAGTTTTGCATACTATATCTCAAAATCATAATGATCCAATGGTTAGATCTTTCTAGATCTGCATAACACCGAGCTTACCTGAAAATGGACGAGCTACTGTTCAACATGCACGAAACCTTGTCGGAGAATGAGTTTCCGATCTCCACCGTTCAGAATGAAGGCAACATCTAGGCGCACCACATAACCAAGAATGAGCATGATCCAACAGTGGAAGAGAGTGCAATCGGCCGGCGAACAAATTGCCCTGCAGGTGCATTTCCTTTTTGTTTTTCAGGAAATTTCCGATGATGATTTATGTCAAATGGATTGTGTTCCTTCCAATCCCTCTGGTCAGTTAGTAGATAAGTGTAATAAGAACATCATATCCAAAACTTAGCATGATCCAACAGTTGATTCCAGAGATATGGCCACCGGAGTATTATTGGTTTTACTCCAAAATCTGCAGCTCTCTCTATCCGCTTTTCTCTATTTTTTTTCTTTTTGTTTTTCTTTTTCTTTTTAACTGGTGGCCTTTGCAGTTTTATAGGCACTTTTTTCCATAATTACAATTTTTTCCCTCATTCATGCCTTTATGTATTTTATTTTATTTTTCATGTAAACTATCTGGTTTATTTCTGTCTAAATCGTTAGTCTTTACCAAACTCCGATTGGGATGAGATATTTAACCAAGGTAGGAAAACATATTAATAGACTTCATGCAAAATTTCATCCCGATCCTACGATTAGATTGAGAATTCTGCTTCCTAATATAAACTTGTTCAGTTCATGACTTTTCATAAACAATCTAGATTTTTCTTGTTCAATCTTCACAAATAAAAATTATATCAATTATCCTTCTAAACCTGTACGGTCATTTTATTATTTTAAAATGTATTAATTTTAGGATTTCCACCTTTATTTATTTATCGGGCTTATTACCGTTTCAAAATAACATCACTGATTTTTAATCGGTGCTTGCACCTTCAGCCCTACCCTTTTTCATTGCACTATCCTTTATTATAATGCATTCTTTATTACCTCACTTATTTCCTAAAAATATTCTGTTATTTTTCTCATTATCTTATCCATCAAAACAAAATTATTTTATCCATCAGTTTCTCTGTCCTTATGAATTCTAAACCAAAATTCATTTTATAGAGGTCAGCTCTTCCATTATATATCATTATTTATCTATTATTTCTAATTCCATCACTCATTGAAATATTACCACTTTCAATCTTACGTTTACATGAGGGTTTACACATCTACATATTTAAATTATACATTTCCAGGGTTTTCACACAAACTAATAAAAAAATTATTTATCTTGGGTTTGGCTGCCCTGGATGAATTTTGTTTTAATCTTTTAAAGAGTTCTTTAAAAGGTTTTCAATACATCATATAAAAATATAAATAATATAAATAAACTTTTTAAATCACCCTAAATTTATACATTATTTCATGAGCATTTTATTTTGATTATCAAAACTCTAAAAATGCTTAAATAATTAAAAGCTAAAATAATAAAATTTTATCAAATTATTAAATTAGATCCTTGATTATTATTTTTATGTTATCTTTGAAATCATTTTATAATTATTACTAACATTAAAAGAAGACTCCTTTAAGCAAAATGATTCATGTACTTCTACTTTTTATTCATCCCCATATAATTAAAATTTAAAACTAATAAAAATAAATAAATTATTAAATTATAATTTTTTTACAGGAGACTCTAGGTTATTGTGTTATGTTATCTTTAACTTTTTTATATGAAATTATTTGATATTTAGGAAAAAAATAAATATAACGATTTTATTCGTATCTATATCTTTAATATGTGTTTAACATATGTTAAAAAAAAAAACTCTCTAAAATAGAAGGATCTATAGAAACTATAATGCCAATATAATAATGTTAGAAGTCACATCATATAACTATGTATTTCTGTTATTATATGTAGACTTTATCTGAAGTAATTCTTAAATATCTTAATATAATAGTAAATGTAGCAGGAGAAGATATTTTAATAATAAAATATAAATATTAGTATATGAGATCCAATGCTATATCAATTTCTATTTCCTTGAATTTTTTAAAGATTTTTCGAATTTAGAAATTGCTAAATATAAATAATAAAAATTGATAATTAAAAAGAAAGATTATGAAATATAGTATTTTTTTTATTTTTTTAATTGTTACTCGTATTAAAAAGCCCCCTTAAACATAATGATTCATAAAATTTATCTTCATGCCTGTATTCTTAATTTCTATTCACTTCACATATAATTAAAATTAAAATTTTAGAAAATTATTGAATTAGTCCTCATTGTTTTTTTTATAAAGGTAGCTTGGTTCTTATCGTACATTATCTTGACTACTTTAGATAAAAATATTTATACTTTTTGATAGATTTTACTAATATATAAAAGGATTTCTTAATTGAAAGATAACATAAAATTTTTATCCATGCCTATATCTTTAATATTATTCCCACATTTAATAAAAATAAACTCTTTAAAATAAAATAATTCATAAAAATATAACTTTTGAATAAAATTTTATTCACATGTACACTTTATGTGTTTGAGTAATACAGATTTTATCTAAATAAAAAAATCTTTTAAACAAAAGTAAATAAAAATTTTTATAATATAATAGTTATTTTTGTAGGGGAAAACATTTTAATTTTATAATATTAAAATATAGATATTAAAAAAATCCAATTTTTCTTTTTTTTATTTGTAGTTTTTTTCAAGAGTTTTTAATTTTATATATTGATAATTATATGTGATTAAAAGAAAATCCAATGATTTCTTATTTTTATCATGTTACCAAACTAACTTTATTTTTTTAAAACGACAAGATATATTTTTCTAATTGAAAAAAAATTATTTATTTATGTTTGTGGCAAGCAAAAATGTCGCTCTTTTTTTTTTTTCTAGTTTTGAGAAAAAGGATAAAAATTATGATAATATAATATAAATAATTGTGTTTTAATTTTTAACAATGCTTATAAGAAAATTAAACAAAATTTTTAAAGCTTATTTCTCTAAGTCCATATAATAAATTCACAAACACATATACATAATTTCTTACTTTCAAATTATTAAAGCAATTCATAAAAAAATATTAAATAAAATTTTAATAATACACGTTGCCCAAAAAACTAGTACAATAAATTACATTATATACACAAACTAACTATTTGACCTGCGCTTTGCTGTGAGTCGACTAATTTTATTTCTAAGTAATAAAATAAACATACAAGTTTTTTTAATATTTTTTTTATCATAAAAAAATTCCTAGTAAAAAAACCATAGATTAAACTTAAAAAAAATAAAGAAATAGATTTAAATCAAGAAATTTGATCTCGAAACATGGATCATGTACTAAGTTGTTTTATAACTTTGTTTTTAAGAATAAACTATTTACTTAATCAAACAATAATAAAAGCAGACACACATGAAAATAATTAAATAAAATCAAAGAAAAAAAAATATTATACAAGGTTGCACATATTAAAAAAATATATTATAATTTTATGTGAAAGTCAAGTAAAAAATAAATGATATTTAATCAAAGACTAAATAAAAAAAATTGAGAGATATATATATGACTTTAAATATCTGATCTCGAAACACAAATCATATATTTAATAACATTGTATCTTAGAACAAATATTTTATTTAATAAAATGATAATAAAAAACACGGATAGGATAACATTAGAATAAAAATGAAAAAAAATGTCTCCCAACATACAAAAATAATAAGATCTTTTCTATAAAATAAGTAAAATTTAAATCATATTTTATCAAAATATATGATAAAAATTTGTTAAAAAAATATTAAAATTGTAAAACACAAAATAGTTGTTAATACTAACTAAAAAGTAAAGAGAAAAGCTTAATAATAAATAAACATAAAAATATTTTTTCTTGACATTGTTTAAAATTTTATTTTATTTAATTTCAATAATGTTATTAATGTTAATTGATAATGATATCCCATACAAACTTTAAGTTTAATACCACTCATGTTTTTTTTATAGCATGATTTTTATTGTCAAGGTTGCAGATAAATAAGCAGGGAACTGGGATTCAATAAGCAGGGAAGGAAACTGGGATTCAATAAGTAGGGAAAGGTTGCAGATATCAATCATTACTGTAGTCAATTTTTCCTCAGTCATATCTAAAACATGAGAGATCATTGAACAACAAACAGGAAACCTAACATCAAAAACATAGACCTAATTATAATTTTTTTTTTAAATTGAATTTTATATCTGCGCAATGGATGGAGAATATCTGCATCCCTATCTTACTTTGCAGAGGATTAATTTCTAAGATGTTTGCAGGATAAAATTTCTCCAAGAAACTTGAAAAAAAAAAGGGGCAGTTTTAGAGCCAATTGAATTGCAAATTACACTCCTACAGAGATAAACGTTGGCATATGATTCACTTGTTTAACAAAGTAATATCTAGAGCTTATAAGAGCAAGGAATTTCTCAAGAATATATGAAATATAAACATACCAAGCCTACAGCTCCACTGGGACTTGCAGAATTTGTCGCCATCACATGACATCTCATGAACGCTGAAGAATCAATAGATTTTTGCATAGGAAAGCTGGAGACTACCCATGGCTTTTTCACCGGAAACAGTAGCTAAAATTTGTAGAGGAGAAAGAAGAGCCTCCCCATTGTTTCTCCCTTCTTCTTTAGTCCTAACACTCTTAATAACAGGTTCACCAGCAGGATTGGTTAGTCTATCATCTAATAGGGCAGCATATTAACCAAAATTATGGAAGTTAGACCTCCTTTTCTTCCATATCATTACTGGGAACAACATAAGCTACTCAGGACTTCTTTTTCAGTTGAAAATTGTTGCCAGCAAGTGATGCGTGCATACAGTTTCTCGAGATGTTGAAGGCCTTCAAGTTCTGTATCTCTCCAGCAAGTGATATGTTGTGCAAATCCCTAAAGCAAATTGCAATGGAATGAGAAATGAAGGGAAAAAAAAAGTGAAATCAAATGAAAACAACAGGAAAAGTCAGAGTTAAGTTTACAGTGTTTTAAGATCCAATAAGTCACCCAAAGGAGCACTAATTAACCTCAAATTAATGTCTGAAAGCTCTCTCAGAAAATCAATAGGTTCCCATATTATCGGTGAGTTATCCTCCCACCCGAGATCCAAGCTAGTAGACTGCTGAATGACCTGAAGTGCTGACACCGCTGCAAAATTCAACAACCAAGAGAGAAAGAAGAATCAATTATATCCAGGTAACAACAAATCCGAGGTGAAAATTCACGCGGACCCAAATTTTAATATTTTTCTTGTTTTCTGAATCAAAATAGAAAAAGCATTAAAGTAATGAACAAACACAACACCAGAAGTTGGAACACAAAATGGCCACATGCTAATTGCTTCGACCTCATAAGGACTCTGATCTGCAACAATTTCTCTCATCCTTTGGATTTCCAATAAACTTCTGGTGTTGTGTTTGTTCATTACTTCAACTCAACAGAATAACCTCCAAGTGGGTTTATGCATTAAATACATAATGATGTTGTTGTCCCAATCATAGAAACAAGTAGCCACCACATTAGCTCAACTTCAACAGAATAACCTCTCCCAATGTTGGGAAGAAACCCAAGGTGAGGCCAAGTGGGTTTATGCATTACAAACATAATGAAGAACTGTTCTAATCCACACGTCTCTTTTTTTTTGTAATGAACATTCAACTAAACTCAAAACCTCTGGCAGAATGACAAAATGAATACGACGAAAACCAAAAGGCAATGAAAAGAGAAAGAACCTGGGAAAGAAGAACATCCACTAAGGAATGAAAAGCTCCAGCAAACCAACCGAAAAAAGATCCTGCAGAGATAGTGATGATAACACAACACAAACCTAGATTAAAAGAAAAGAAACTAAAAAATCAGGAAGATAAACTCAATGAAATCAACAGAAAAAAACAAAAAACAAAAGCAAGTTAATCAAAATAAAGGAAGAGGAGCTCTACAAAAATGAGCACCAATGGTAGAAAACCATATGAACAGAAAAGAAAGCAAAAAAAACCAAAGAGAGAGGCATGAAAGAAAACCAAGACAAAATGCAAATGAATCTATCTACTCCAACCCACAAAAATATGTGAAAGCATGGGAAATTAACCCAAGGATAAGAGAAGAAGCAATGGAGGGAAAAAAAGAAGACTACACTGATGGCGTAGCAACAAATGGTCACAGACTTGAAAGCAAAAGAAAACAAGAAATGAAGAGCTAATTGGAAATTCAAGACCCAGCCTCAAGAAAAGTCCTTGCGACGAAGACTCTCAAGAACTTATATTGTTAAGGAAATCAAGCACTGATTAGGCAACAAACCAAATCAGCACTGAATAGGTAGCAAACTTGTAATTGAATCGTTAATTATTTGTTTCCTTGTTTGCAAATAATTAGGCTTGATTATAGGCAACAGTGCAGGATCTGATGCAGAACTTTTAGTATATATTGTAATCTTTTCGTTGATTGAAATAATAAGAAGAATATTATTTCTCTTCATGGTATCAGAGCAATAGTCTAGGTATCAAAATAAAACACAGCCTTCAGCCGACTCCTATGGCAGACCAAGGAAGCGCAGCAGCAGGCACAAGATGGGATCATCCCAATCATCAATTTTATCTTCACCATTCAGACCAACCTGGCGCTGTTCTTGTGCCACAATCCCTGGTTGAAGACAACTATAGTACATGGAGCCAATCCATGACTATGGCTTTGACAGTTAAAAATAAGATTGGGTTCATAGATGGCTCAATGAAGGAGCCTGATGAGAAGAAATTTGATGAACATCAACAATGGAACCGATGCAATAGTCTGGTGAAAACTTGGCTATTAGGATCCATGTCCAAAGAATTTGCCACAAGCGTCATCAACTGCAAAGATGCCAGACAGATGTGGCTTGACTTACAGGAACGATTCTCGCATGTAAATGTGGTTCAACTATTTAATGTTGAGAATGAAATCCATGACTGTGTGCAGGGAAACATGTCTGTAGGGTCTTACTTCACAAAGCTAAAGGGCCTATGGGATGAACGTGATGCGCTTTGCATTTTTCCAACATGCACTTGTGGGGTAATCAAAGAAGTAGCTGCATATATGGAGACACAGAAAACCATGAAATTCCTCATGGGTCTCAATGATTCATACGTAGGTGTTCGCAGCAACACTTTGTTACAAGATCCACTACCCACAGTAAACAAAGCATATTCACTGGTCATTCGCCATGAGAAACAATCAGAGGTGACAACCGGGAAAAGCCATGCTCAGCCTGAGGCTGCTGTCTTCGCTGTAAGAAATTCAAACCATGAGATTGAAGCTGAACTAAGATGCTTCAAGTGTAACAGAACAAACCACACTGCCAAGGATTGCCGTGCACATCTCAGATGCACCTTTTGCCCCTGGAAGGGACATACAGCAGAATATTGTCGCAAAAAGAAAGCAGTGACTGAAGCTGAGTTTAATACGACAATTTCCAAAGGCAACCAAGTGGCATCACATAAGAATGAAAGAAAGGAGATGAGTCTTCCCTTCACAGCTGAAGAATGCAAACAGATACTCAGCATGCTAAAGAATAAAACAACTTCTGCCAATCATGTTAGTAACTGCCTAACTCATGATGAACTCTCGGGTAAGGCTTTTTCACTCATTTCAAATGGCAATAGAAGTACATGGATTTTGAACAGTGGATGCACAGATCATATGATTTCTGATCAAAACTTGTTCACATACTCAAGACCTGTCATTGGCCGCACTGTTGAACTACCGAATGGGTCAATAACACAAGTAACTCATATTGGCAGAGTTCACCTATCCTCTGATTTAATTCTTGACAATGTTTTGTGTGTTCCATATTTCCGATTGAACTTAATTTCAATTAGCAAGCTTGCATCTGATTCCTCTTGTATAACCATCTTTCTAAGCCAGATTTGTGTGATTCAGGACCTACGTTCGGGGAAGATGATTGGGACGGGAATTGAAAGGGAGGGTCTATATTTTCTCGACCAAGCCAAGAAAGGAACATGCAACCATGCCCAAAATCTTCATCCGAACCTTTGGCATCAACGTCTTGGACATCCCTCAGCCAAAGTATCCCAGTTATTTCCTAAAGTTAATTCTTGTTCTCATGACAAATGTTTAATTTGTCCGTTAGCAAAACAAACAAGACTTCCATTTTCTTTAAGTTCCATTACCAGTACATCTCCATTTGATTTAATCCATGTTGACATTTGGGGTGGTTATAAAATTGCTTCTATTTCAGGTGCAAAATATTTTCTCACTATCGTTGATGATCACACTAGATGCACATGGATTTATCTTATGAAACACAAATCAGACACTAAGGATCTTCTAGTCAACTTCATCAACATGGTTGAAAATCAATTTGATTTCAAGGTCAAAATTATTCGTAGTGACAATGGTCTTGAATTCAAACTCGAAAGCTTTTACGCTAATAAAGGTATCATTCACCAAACTAGTTGCATTAATACTCCACAACAAAATGGTGTTGCCGAACGTAAACATAGACAGTTGTTAAATATGGCACGTGCCTTACTTATTCAGGCCGGTCTTTCTCATCAATTTTGGGGTGATGCTATTCTTGCTTCCGCTTACCTCATCAATCGCACACCAACCCCCATTCTCCATGGAAAGACACCATATGAAAAATTATTTAACATAATTCCTAATTATTCACACTTACGAGTATTTGGTTGCTTATGTTTTGTTTCCACTCATGCACAGAGTCGCTCCAAATTTGATCCTCGAGCATCTAAATGTATTTTTCTTGGGTATCCTTATGGGATAAAGGGATATCGAGTCTTTGATCTAGCTACAAAACAGGTCATAGTATCAAGGGATGTCGTTTTCTTTGAAAATATATTTCCTTCGCTCACACCAAATGCTGGTACTTCTCCCACTCCCAATTCATTTTTACCTTTTGACATAGACTTTGCACCCCCTCCTCCTATTACCCATCAAACACTCAATGCTCTTCCCTCTCCAGCCACCCCTACCCCACACATACTTGATTCCTCACAGATCACTCAACCC
>Ga0325400_1005163_pt1 | contig 12243 bp, 12 predicted proteins | sample PopdelMetagenome_2_FD_205662 | JGI IMG/M metagenome (GOLD analysis project Ga0325400, IMG submission 205662) | Populus deltoides microbial communities from Bellville, Georgia, United States - Xylem-PdKOR-R1 | ecosystem: Host-associated > Plants > Phyllosphere > Stem > Wood/Secondary xylem...
CTGGTGTCTGACACTAACCACTCCAACGGTATGAAATTCAACTGCACTACCGGTTCCTTCGAGCTCCTCATCCGGGGATATGGCCGTACTGGTACGAACTGGCGGGAACGTAACAGTCTGACCTGCGAGTTGTTAACGGAGTCTAAACAGGCGCTGCACCAACAGCTGGCGCTCCTCCAGACCTGGGAGGTTACGCGCCTGATTGATGGTCTGCAACAGCTATGGAGCCGGGGGGCCAATCGGCTTACCCTGACGTTTGCCGAGCCCGGCCTGAGCGTCGACGCTACCACCTTACCGAACGAAATGTATGGTCTGCAGATCCAGCTGGATCATGCACTCAAGCCGTCGTGGCACCCCTACCCCGACTTCCCGCTGCAGTTCAACACGACAGTAACCCGCCAGCAACTGCGCGAAGCCATTCAGGATTTGATCAACCAGCTGGCTTGTTTTCCGGAACGATAACTTAACCAATGGTTAACGCCAATCGCCGGCATTTAGCTGTGTCCCGGCGGTTCAATCCCAATTCGTATAGCGCTGTCCGTTACCAGAACGGCTGAAGCAACCACCCCACTGATCAGATTTATCTCAGGACGCCACCATTCGGGCATCTGAATGGTCCGGTTATCCGTGGCCGCCCTTAGTCATGTAAGTTAATCCGACGCTTTTACTTATCTGTGTATGGTACTGACTGGACCTTGTAGTTATTTTGAGCTGAACATTCTTGGCTACCAATACCAGCCGTCCAACCCATTCTTCGTCGACCGCAACTGGCTGATGGTCAGGCTACGGTCTAAATGGCAGGAACACGAAGCGACCATTACGGCCCCTCTGCTGCTAACCTGGGAGGTTGATCAGCTCATCAGCTGGCTTGACTGCGTTACCTTCACCCGGAATCCCCTGCCCCACCTCCGCTTTACGGAGCCCGGCCTCAGCTTCTTTACGCCCAATTTTCTGTCTGACAAACAGGCCGGCTTCGGGCTTCAGGTTCGGATGGGGGGCGTTATTACTCCCTACTGGAACCCCAATCCATCGTCCACTTTTTCGCTCCCGGTCGCGCCAACCTACGAACAGTTAAACAAGGCCAGAAAGCAACTTTGTGCCCAATCATCCAGATTTCCCCCACGTTCGTGCTAATATGATGCCATTTCGTAAAAAACCATAAAAACACTATTTTAATGTTATTTTCTTTCACAGTACTATTTTATCTTGTAATTATAGTTTCTTTGCAGGATCGATTACCGCCAGTACATCGACCCACCGCTGTGTCTGGCAATTAATGCTAAGTAACACAAGAATGGATAAATTCAGGAAAAGAAATCGTCAGCAAACGATGGCCCGTATTCTCCAGGCCGTCAGTCAGGTGATTGCTGAACGAGGAGCAGAACGAGCTGGCATCAACGCCGTGGCGGAGAAAGCCGGCGTCAACAAAGTTCTGATCTACCGTTACTTTGGGAACTGGGAAGGATTAATGGAACAGTTCACCAAAGAAGGCCAGTTTCTGTCGGCTTACAACGATGCATTTTTGTCCGCTTCCGCTGATTTGACCGGCGCTGACCCAACGCAGGCCTGGACCAACTACATGGTTGGCATGATGCGCGAACTTAGAAGCCGTAAACCTTCCCAGGAGTTATTGAAATGGGAGCTGAGCAACCCGTATTCTGACCTTACGCAGAATCTGATGCTGTTACGCAACGATTCCTATAAGCGCCTGATTGCCCAGTTGAAAACCAACCCCAACTACGATGCCGCTGCCATCACGGCCCTGCTCTCGTCCGGCATCGCTTTTGTGGTTTTGCTCTCTACGTATCAGGATACCCTGATTGACCTGAACATGAAAACGGAAGAAGGCTGGCAACGCCTTGAAAATGCGGTTGAGCAGATCTACCGCGGCTTGAATCGCCTGCCCGCCGAGGAAAAAGAGTAGGCGGAGCAGATTGTTCGCCGGACCAGTCAAGCCAGAGCCTCCTGGATGGGATCACAATCTACTGCCGCCCCGCTTTTATTCATTCATTAACGTCTCAATTTCGTCGACTTCCACCGGAATGGAAGCCATCAGATCGCTATTGCCGTTTTCAGTGATTAAAATGTTATTTTCCAGCCGGATACCCAGGCCCTCCGCCGGAATGTAAATGCCCGGCTCGCAGGTGAATACCATACCTGCTTCAAAACGGCGGTATTTGTTGCCGACATCGTGCACATCCAGCCCGAGGAAGTGGGACGTACCGTGCATGAAATACTGTTTATACAGCGGAGCATCCGGGTTCTGACTGGCTACGGCCTGACGATCCAGCAGCCCCAGGCCGATCAGCTCGGACTCCATGATTTTCCCGACTTCCCGGTGGTAATCGTCCCAGATGTTACCGGGCACCAGCATCTTGGTGGCTTCCCGCATTACGCGCAGCACCGCGTTGTACACGTCTTTCTGGCGCTGGGTGTACCGACCGCTCACCGGAATGGAACGCGTCATATCGGCGTTGTAATTACCGTATTCGGCGGCCACATCCAGTAGAATCACTTCGCCCGCCTGGCATTGCTTCTCGTTGGCGACGTAGTGCAGCACGCAGGCGTTGGCCCCGGATCCAATGATGGGCTGATAGGCAAACCCCTTCGAGCGCTGACGAATAAACTCGTGCACCAGCTCGGCTTCGATTTCGTACTCCCACACGCCCGGCTTCACAAACCGGAGCAAACGGCGGAAACCGTCTTCCGTAATGCGGATCGCTTCGTTGAGGAGCGTAATTTCTTCCGGCTGTTTAATGGCCCGCAGAAAATGCATCAGCGGGGCCAGCCGTTCGAGCCGATGCAGGGGGTAGCGCTCCCGGAACGAGTGAATAAAACGGGTATCGCGCGTCTGGACTTCCGACGAATTGCGGGTGTGCTCGTTGGTGTTCAGGTAGACCTGTTCGGCTTCAAACACCATCTGCGTAAAGACAAAATCAAACTCGTGCGTCCAGTAAATGGATTTTTGCGAAATCCCGGTGGTTTGCTCGGCCTCCGCCTTGGTCAGTTTGTGGCCTTCCCAGATCGCAATCAGTTCGCTGGTTTCCCGCAGGAACAGGACCTCACGGTATTTCTCATCCGGATGGTCCGGGAACAGGACCAGAATACTTTCTTCCTGATCAACGCCGGAAAGATAGAACAGGTCATTGTTTTGCCGAAAGCCCATCGTTCCGTCGGCATTGGTGGGCATAATATCGTTGGCGTTCAGGACCGCCATTGATTTGGGCTTTAACAATTCCGCCAGTCGACGACGGTTACGAATGAACAATTCGCTGGAAATGGGGGTATAACGCATAAGCAATGCGGATGACTCATCCACTTTTTATCGGTAACTATTTAAGGAACGGATCACCAATCCGCGTTACATTTTGTAACTTGAAAAGTAAAATACACGGTTTCGGATCAATGAAAAAAATTATTGCCTTCCTTTTTGGAATCATCGCCTGCTCGGGGACGCTCAGTAAGGCGCAATCAAAATACTGGATTACGCTAAAAGATAAAACCTTAGCAGCCGCTCCTTCCCTCTCCCCGGCATCCATCGCTCAGCGCCAGTCGCTGGGGCTGGCCATTGACGAAACCGATCTTCCCCTCAATCCGGCTTACCTACAGGCGCTGGCCCAACGGGGCGTGCAGCCGCTGAGCCGTTCGCGCTGGCTCAATGCGGTGTCGGCCGAGCTGACAGCGCAGCAGAAGGAACAGGTCCGCAGCCTGCCGTTCGTGAAAGCGGTGGTGCCCATCGACAGAACTATCATCATCAACAGCCTGGATCCGGTTGTGTCCCGGGCCCAGTTAGCCCCGGTTATGTCGCAGATCGGAGCCGATGCCTTCGCGCGGGCGGGGTTGTCGGCCAAGAACGTAACCGTCGGCGTGATCGACGCGGGCTATTTTGGGGCGGATTCGGCCAGCGCTTTAAAGCAGATTTTTCAGCGCAACGGCGTACGGGCCGTGCGCGATTACGTCAACCCAAACCGTACTGCCGACTCGTTTTTCAATTCGCTCGAAACCCTCTCGGACTTTCACGGTACAGAAGTACTGGCCGCAATTGCCGGCCTCGACCCGCACGAAAATATTCAGTATGGCTTAGCGACCGACGCCAGTTTTTATCTGGCCCGCACCGACCACGGTGCCCGCGAATTTCGGGGTGAGGAAGACAACTGGGTGGCGGCCATGGAATGGATGGACAGCCTCGGCGTTCGGCTGATTAATACGTCATTGGGCTACGCCAAGGGCTTTTCCAATCCAAAGGAGAACTACCAGCCCAGCCAGATGGACGGCCACACGAGCCTGATCAGCAAAGCCGCCCAGCTGGCCGCCGACAAAAAAGGTATTCTGGTTATTGTCTCGGCGGGCAACGAGGGCGATGACCGCAGCTGGCGCATTATTTCGACTCCCGCCGACGCGCAGGGCGTGCTGGCCGTGGGAGCAACCAACAACAAAGTCTGGAACCGGATTGGCTACAGTAGCATTGGCCCCGAGTTTCTGCCTTACCTGAAACCGAATGTGTCCTGCTTTTCGCTTTACGGCACGTCTCTGTCGGCGCCGGTAATTACGGGCTTCGCGGCCTGTTTAATGCAGGCTAATCCGAAGCTGACCAACAAAGAACTGCTTCAGATTATTCAGCAGTCGTCGCATCTGTACCCCTACGGCAACAACTACATTGGCTACGGGGTCCCGCAGGCGGCCCGCGCGCTGGCGCTGGCAAAGGGGCAGACGCTGCCCAGCACGGCTAAAACGATTAAGGTTTCCGGCAAAACCTATACGCTCGCCCTCCACGATTACGCGGACGCGACAATATCGGTTTTTCACAAAAAAGACAACGTCCGGGTCCTGCAGCAGGAGGCCGTGAAGGTTCAGGAAGGCAAGATTGTTCTGCACCGAAACACCGATGAAAAGAACACCACGATTGATCTGAAAAAGGAAGTAATCGAACTCGTTTGGGAATAGCAGAAGGCTTAACCGCCGGGCCGCCCGGCGGTTAAGCTCTTAATAATTTTTCTCGGGTACCAGGTAATTCTTTACGTAATCGGCCACGCCTTCTTCCAGCGAATGGAACGGCTGCGTGTAACCAATGGAGCGGAGCTTGCTCATGCTGGCCTGCGTAAAGTACTGGTATTTATCACGGATATCGGCGGGCGTGTCAACAAAGTCGATTGCCACCGGCACCTTCATTGCTTCAAACGTATTGGTGGCCAGATCCAGGAAAGTGCGGGCCTTGCCGCTGCCCAGATTGTAGATACCCGAGTTACGCCGGTGATGCATCAGAAAGACGCAAACCTCAAGCACATCTTTCACGTAGATAAAATCCCGCATCTGCTCGCCGTCCTTGAATTCGGGACGGTGCGAACGGAATAATTTCATGCGACCGTTTTGCTTAATTTGGCAGTAGGCGTGGTAAATCACGGACGCCATCCGGTTTTTGTGGTATTCGTTGGGGCCGTACACATTGAAAAACTTCAGCCCGGCCCAGAAGAAAGGCTCTCTTTCCTGGGTTAGTACCCAGTTGTCGAACTCATTTTTGGAATCGCCGTACGGGTTCAGGGGTTTGAGGTCCGGGATAAGCGACTCGTTATCATCGTAACCCAGTTCGCCCAGACCATACGTTGCCGCCGAGGAAGCATAGACAAGCGGAATCTGGTATTCGATGCATTTCTGCCAGATCTTTTTTGAATACTCGACATTCAGGTGGTCCAGTATCTGGCGGTTAAATTCGGTGGTATCGGTTCGGGCACCAATGTGAAACAGGAATTCGACCTCGTGGTAATTCTCGTCCAGCCAATCAAAAAACTGTTCCCGGTCAACCCGCTCCTGAATGCGTTTTCCGGTCAGGTTAGGCTCTTTTTCGGGATTTGAAAAATCATCGACAGCGATGATATAATTAAAATTATCCTGATTGAGTCGTTGTATTAAACAGCTTCCGATGAAGCCTGCAGCGCCCGTAACTATAATCATACCCGTTCAGGTTGAGCAATTATGGTAGAGTTTTCCGGTAAAAGAGAAATTTATAAACCTTAAATAGGTGGTAAAGGTAGAACAATTTGCGGCAGCAATGGCTTTACGTTTTTAGGAAAGAGTAGTACTTTTTTAATATTCATTACTTTTTAATTCGATCCGGCACTTAACCGTCTTATTGCGGTCCGGGGAACTTTATTGGCCTTAACCTATTTTTATTAGAAGGAGTAACAACGTAATTTTAGGGCAAATTTGGTAGCAAACTGGCCTCAGTTTGCCGGAGCAATGGTATACGTTAGCAGAAAAGAGCATTTTAATGCGGCCCACCGGCTTTACAACCCGGCCTGGTCAGAAGAAAAAAACAAGGAAGTTTTCGGCCCGTGCGCGAACATGAACTGGCATGGGCATAACTTTGAGTTAATAGTAACGGTCAAAGGCGAACCAAACCCGGATACGGGCTTTGTCATTGACCTAAAAGTACTGGGCGACATCATCAAGCGGGAGATCATCGACAAGGTTGATCATAAAAACCTGAATCTGGACGTTGATTTCATGATGGGCAAAATGGCCAGCTGCGAAATCTTTATTGTTGAAATCTGGAAGATTCTGAATAAAGCCCTCGAAGCGGTGACCGAAGCCCGGCTGTATCGCCTTCGTTTGTACGAAACACCGAAGAACTACGTAGATTATTACGGGGAATAGATGACGTATTACCTGATTGCCGGGGAGCGCTCCGGGGACTTACACGGTGGCAACCTCATCCGGGCCATTCAAAAATACGATCCCAAAGCGCAGTTCAAAGCCTGGGGTGGCGAACAGATGCAGGAGGCCGGGGCTACCCTCGTGCGGCACTACCGCGAGATGGCGTTCATGGGTTTTCTGGAAGTAGTCCAGAACCTGGGAACCATCCGCCGGAATCTGCGGGACTGCCAGCAGGACCTGCTCCGGACCCGGCCCGATGTGCTTATTTTGATTGACTACGCAGGTTTTAACCTGCGGATGGCGCGGTTTGCCAAACAGCACGGCATTCGGGTGTTTTACTACATCTCCCCTAAAGTATGGGCCTGGAATCAGCGCCGGGCGCTCAAGATTAAAGCGACGGTCGACCGGCTGTTCGTGATTTTTTCGTTCGAAGTCCCGTTCTTCCAGCGCTACGACTACCAAGTCGATTACGTGGGCAACCCACTGATGGACGCCATTGCCGCTTTCCAGCCAGAGAGCGATTTTCGGGAGCGGCATAATCTGGGCCGTAAACCTATCGTGGCCCTCCTGCCCGGCAGCCGTCGGCAGGAAGTTAAAGACGTGTTGCCCCTGATGTTAGCTGCTACCAGGCAGTTTCCCGCCGTTCAGTTTGTGCTGGCGGGCGTGAGCAACCTGCCCCAGGCGCTATACGATGACGTGTTGAAAGACTACCCGACGATTCCGCTGCTGATTGATCAGACGTACGATCTACTGGCGGTAGCGCAGGCGGCATTGGTCACATCGGGCACGGCGACGCTGGAAACGGCCCTGCTCAACATTCCCCAGGTGGTCTGTTACCGAACCACCTGGCTGTCGTACCAGATCGCCAAACGAGTTATTGCGGTACCCTACATCTCGCTCGTTAATCTGATTGCCGAGAAAGAAGCCGTCCGGGAGTTGATTCAGGACGAACTGACGACGGAAAAGTTAGGGGAAGAGTTGGTAAAAATTCTGCCGGGTGGCTCCCGACGGGCACAGCAACTGGCCGATTATGCGTCCGTGCAGGAAAAGGTCGGCGCTCCCGGTGCTTCCGAACGCGCCGGCAGGCTAATGGCACAGGCCGTGCTTTCCGACCAGGCGACTACCCCATCAGCGTCTTAAAGCGCCTGAGCTTTTCCGATCGGGCTACTTCTTTTCCGCAATGAACCGCAGCCGTTTGTAATCGGCAAACCAGTGACCGTCCCGAAAGTTGGTAGGACGCACTAGTTCGGTTATTTTCGGCAATAGTTCGGCGCGCTCTTCGGCCGGAACGCCTTCGAAGAAAGAGCCCGCAAACATCTTAATCCAGTCGGCGATACCGGTTTCCTGATCCGCCAGCACCGTATCCCGGTCGAAGTGACTGGCATAGGCAACCCGAAAACCACCCTGCTCCAGCAAGGTTGCGTATTCGCCAACCGACGGAAAAAACCAGACGTTTCGCCCGGCCTGTTTCCGGTACCCCGCCGTGGCTAACACCTGCCGGACGGCATCCACAATCCGGCCGACATTCTCTTTTCCGCCAAACTCACCGACGAAACGTCCGCCGGGTTTTAGCACCCCATAAACGCTTTGAATAACCTGGGCCGCTTCCGGAATCCAGTGCAGCGTGGCGTTGGTGAACACCGCATCAACCGGTTCGTCGAAAGTCAGCTGGCGCGCATCCATGACCCGGAAGTCCAGCCCAGGAAACGTCTGGCGCGCTTTGGTGATCATATCGGCAGAGAAATCGGTCCCGGTAACCTGCGCCCCACTTTCGGCGATCTTATGCGTTAGCTCGCCCGTGCCGCACCCGACATCCAGAATCCGCTGACCAGGCTCCGGGGCCAGTAGCGTCAGGACATCTTCTCCGTACTGAAAAACAAAAGCGTGTTTCTGCTGGTAAAGGTCGGCGTTCCAGATCATGGGCTTGAGCGGGTTGTTGCGGCAATAAAACGCTTTTCCGGAAAGAAATTAACGCTTCATTTCGGCGGGCGTCTCGATGACTCCTGTATCGGCGTATTTCTGAAGCCAGTCCTTCCGGCGGCCGCCAATTTTAAGGAAAAACTCGTAAAGGGGCAGCATGTCTTTCTGGTAATCACCGGTCAGGTACAACGGCTCGCTCAGCACAACCGCCTTACGATCGTAGTCGAAACCAGTCAAAATCAGGGGGACGCCCGACCGAAGCGCCATGTAGTAGAAACCCATTTTCAGCTTGGAAACGTTGCCGCGAGTGCCCTCGGGCGTAATGCAGATGTGCAGCGTATCGTGGCTGTTAATGATATCCACCACCGAAGTGACCAGGTTGGTGGCCCGTTTCCGGTCAACGGGTTTGCCGCCCAGAAAGCGGAAGAGCCAGCCGGCGTACCAGGTAAAGATTTCCTTTTTTGCCAGATACTGAATCCAGACACCGGTTTCGGCCCGTGCCCCAATGCCTAACAACAGATCCCAGTTGGTGTTGTGCGGAGCAATCACCCAGATCGCCTTCGGAACAGTCGGGACAGGACCCACGAGCTTCCAGCCCAGTGCCCGGTAGATCAGTTTAATGATTGGCCTAAACATGAGGTAAACAGATTAATTTCAAGAATCAGTCAGGGTGAGTTAGTTCAACGTAAGCCCTTATAAACCCGTGAACGGCTTGGGGCTAAAACACAACACAAAGATAATTAGGGTAAGCCAGCCTAACACTTTCCGACCCGTGCTGAGCGGTTCGTCTTCTTCGGTTTCGGGATGGTACACGCCCAGGAAGCGGCCCAAAATCAGAATAAACAGCAGAAAGCCGGGGTAGCCCTGCACATTGGGCCAGAGGTACGAAATTAGAAACTGCCCGGCGACAACGCTCAGCGCCATCAATAACGCCGTTGTCCGGTTGTCGTTCAGGCGCTGAAAGGCGATATAGAGGACGAAAACATAAATGGCGAGCTGCCATAACGCGTTCAAAAACAGGGCGTCACTGGCAATGGCGAAGTCAGCCGGTTTGAAGTAACCCAGTCCGGCGTAAAAGGCGAATCCAACAAAGAGGACCGGCGCCACAAGCCGAAACGCCCGCCGGCCAATAAGCCCGTACAGAATGTGCCCGCCATCCAGCTGACCAATCGGAATCAGGTTCAGCGACGTGAAGAACAAAGCAAAGTAACCCGCCATCAGATACGGGTAATGAATCATTTCGTAGGGATTCGGTAGCCGGGCCGGGTCCGCGACGTAGTTTTTAAACCACCAGAACAGAATGTTGTCGCCCAGAACGGCCAGACCCTCGGCGGGCAGGTTCTTATAGACGTAATTGGCGTAATCGAGGCCGTACTTTTTGTATTCCGGGTGGATCGTGAAGATGTATTCCGGGGGCGGCAGGTGCGTGAAACCGTACCAAAGCACACCCAGTGCCACCACAAAGCCCGCCAGTGGACCGGCAATGCCAATATCGAAGTACTTTTTGCGGCTGTTGATGTAATCCTGGATCCGGATGAAAGCCCCCAGGGTGCCCAGACTCTGACCCAATCCCAGCCAGAGCGGGATATAATAAGGCAGCGTTACCCGAACCCGGTGAACCTGAGCCGTAAAGTAGTGCCCAAACTCGTGAACGGTCAAAATGGTGAGAAACGGGATGGAATACTGAAGACCATCCCAGAATTCAGGCCAGCCGATACCGTGTTCGGGGTCAATAAACAACCGGCCGTAGATCCATTCGGCTCCGGCCATTGTCGTGGTAATCAGCGTTAAAAGAAAGAGGCTACCTTGCAGCAGCAGCGTTTTGGTCCGGGGATTCATCGCGGAGGTAATCAAGGATCGTCAAAGGCGGCTGCACCTGTACCGCCTGAATGCCTAACTCAGCAGCCGCCCGGATGTTATGGGCATTATCGTCTAAAAACAGCGTTTCTTCAGCCTTTAGACCTGCTTCACTCAGTACGTGCTGATAAATCTCCGGCGATGGCTTGGCCATTCTGACCTCGTACGAATAAAACACGCGCTCAAAAATAGCCTCCAGAGGAGGCTGTCCCAGCGCCACCAGCATTTGATTGACCCGCTGAATGTGGATAGAACTCGTATTGCTTAGCAGAAAAATCCGGTATTGCCCCCGCAGTTGTCGCACGCGCTCCACCCGTTCGGTGGGCAGTTCGAGCAAAACGGTATTCCAGGCCGTATCAATCACTTCATCCGCCCAGGCGTCATTTTTGAGCATCGTTCGGAGGTGTTGCCGAAATCCCGCATCATCAATCAGGCCCGTTTCAAACTGAAGAATCAGACCGTGTTCCTGCCAAAGTGCTTCAACATCTTCTTCGTTCATCCCGGACAGGACGGCGAAGTTGCGGATGGGCGCCCGCAGGTCGATGGGAATAATTACGTCGCCGAGGTCAAAAATAATGTTTTTAATGGCTGGCGTTAAGACACTGGACATGGTGCTTTTGAGGGGCTTGGATTCCATTATTCAATCACAACACCCATCGCGCAGAATTTCTCAATGCGTTCATTGATCCGTTCTTCGGGCGAAAGGGCATTTAGTTCGGCGATAGCATCCAGAATTCTGGTTTTCAGCCGTTGGGCCATATCGGCATGGTCGGTGTGGGCTCCGCCCATCGGCTCTTCAATGATGCCGTCGACGAGGCCATTTTTCTCCATATCGCGGGCCGATAACTTCATCGCTTCGGCGGCCTGTTCCTTATAGTCCCAGCTACGCCAGAGGATCGTTGAACAGTTTTCGGGCGAAATCACCGAGTACCAGGTGTTTTCCAGCATGAAAACCCGGTCACCAATGGCAATACCGAGTGCCCCGCCCGAAGCCCCTTCACCGATCACCACACAAACAACGGGCACTTTGAGCATGAACATTTCCTTTAGATTACGGGCAATGGCTTCCCCCTGCCCCCGTTCTTCGGCTTCCAGCCCTGGATAAGCACCCGGCGTGTCGATGAAAGTCACAATGGGTTTGTTGAATTTTTCCGCCAGCTTCATCAGCCGCAGCGCCTTCCGATACCCTTCCGGATTGGGCATCCCGAAGTTCCGTTGTTGCCGCTGCTTGGTATTCCGGCCTTTCTGCTGCCCAATCACCATAACCGTCTGCCCGTCAATGTCGGCGAATCCTCCCACCATTGCCTGATCGTCACGGACCGTCCGGTCGCCGTGCAGTTCGACGAACTGTTCAGCCATCAGGTTAATATAATCAAGCGTATAGGGGCGGTCGGGGTGACGGGAAAGCTGGACCCGCTGCCAACGGGTAAGATTTTCGAAGATCTCCTTTCTGAGGGTATCAATACTGGCTTCCAAAGATACAACGGCACCGCTAACGTCAACGTTGCTGCTTTTCGCCAGGTCTTTCATTTCTACCAATCGTTCTTCTAAATCGGCAATCGGTTTTTCAAAATCCAAATACGTCCTCATTCAAAATAAAAAGTGATCGAGGGCCGCCTGAATGGCTCCTAACCAGAACTATCTGATTAAGAGCCATTCATTCTGAGCCTCTCTGTTTTAACGGGCAAAGTTAGCGGAAAATCCGATATTACTAATCGCCTGCCAGTGCGGCAACCGCAACTCTTACAACTCGTAGGTCTGCCCTTTTCGGGGAATTTCGATGTTCTGATACCCTTCTCCTTCCAGGGTCTGCCG
>Ga0325400_1005164_pt1 | contig 12242 bp, 12 predicted proteins | sample PopdelMetagenome_2_FD_205662 | JGI IMG/M metagenome (GOLD analysis project Ga0325400, IMG submission 205662) | Populus deltoides microbial communities from Bellville, Georgia, United States - Xylem-PdKOR-R1 | ecosystem: Host-associated > Plants > Phyllosphere > Stem > Wood/Secondary xylem...
AAAATATATTTTAATATTAATTAATTAAAAGAATTTAAAAATATATACAAAAAGATTTAAAATAAAAAAATATTAAATTTTTATGAATGGTGGTAAGTAGTTTAAAATAAATAACAAGCAACAGCAACGTCAACAATAACTATAACGAGAATCTTTTCTCCTCCGAGATACAATCTGAGGAGGTGGTTGTTGTTGATGGGCAAGAAACAGTACCTGGATTGGACCTCAAGATCCATTTCATCCTCAGGAAGTGAAAGAGTCTCTCTTTTGACCTCCAAAGATGTAATTTGATTTTCCTTGTATTTCTTCTATGCCACAGGGTATTTCTTGAATCACTTGAGATTTTACGATTGTTATATGTATGTGCTCTTACGTTTTTTATTGCCTTTATTGCTTGCTTCATGCATGGGGAAGTTTTCTTCTTTTCTTTCTCTTTTTTCTTTGAGAAAAAACATAAAAATTTTGGTTCTTTCTTAAAATCTTTTAATTTGGCGTGTTTTCCAGTTATTTTTTTATTTTTAATTATTCATCAAGCTTCTCCTTTTTCTGAGGTTTTTGAAATGCTTGTAATTTGAAATGTTACAGTTCTGTTTCGTCTTGACTGCTTTTTTTGTTGGGTCTTGAAACTTTCAGTTTCATCGAGGAGGGTGGTGTCGGTTCTGATTCTGATAATGATCATGATCATGGGTTTTTTGATAATTTGGTCTTTGTATGGATTCCTAAATTTTTTCCATTAATCATTCATGGGATATGAGAAAGGATAAATGGGATTTGGAATTGAAGTCTTCTGTTCTAGCCAAGTGCTTTGGAAGTTAAATATTGGCACATTAACATGAAAGATGCAGTTGATTCACTTTGATTTTATGTAGGCAAAGAGGAAATCAAATGAAGGCGAGTCACCTGATGGTCCTGCAACTGACCTTGAGCTTGGAGGCGGAACAGAGGTGGTGGTTTTTCATGTTATGTCCTTGAACATTTATGTTCTCCATCTTCTTGAAGTTTTTATTAATGTTAAAAATTTGGAAAATTCAGGCCGCAAATGTTGGATTTTCTCGAGTTTTTGCGCTGGTGAGTGGAAGTTACTTCTGATTATTTCTTGGGAAGAATTGAAATGATACGTGTTAATCTACTATCAATCTCTTATTTTACAGGCAAAACCTGATGCAGGGAAGTTGATTGTTGGCACCATTGCACTGTTGATAGCGTCCACATCCAGTCTTCTTATCGTAATCTACTTCTCTTCCATTAGTTCTGTTCGTGTAGTTGTAGCAGTATCTTGAGCTTTACAAATCTTCTAAACAATTAACTACCTTCTCTTTTCTTCTCATTTTGCTAAGATTCTCAACTCTTTAATGACTAAGCATGAGTATTGTCTAAGGTAGTGGCATGTACAAGCAAAACATTGCAAGCTCTAAGAAGTTGAAAGAGAACTATCCTTTTGATTTTAAAATAAACCACCAGTTCAAAGTGAACTTTGACTTGTCTCTAGGTCGTATCCTGTTAAGATGTTTGTGCCTTTTAACATATTATGAGTTACGTTGCAGCCAAAATATGGTGGAATGATCATAGACATTGTGTCAAGAGATATAAAGACTCCTGAACAGCAATCGGAAGCTCTGGATGCCGTAAAGAACACCATATTATATATTGTGTTGATTGTTGTAGTTGGGTACGACAAAGCTTAACTTCCACATCATTTTATCATGTTTGATATGCTTTGTTATCCCTTTTAGAAATTTATTTGTTTCCACTTTTCATTCGTTTTCTCATTGTAGTTTTGGTTGCTTCCACAATGAAATAGGATTTGTGTTGATATGATCTTATTACGACACTGATTGGTAGTTAAATTAGTATTTTATATGACTTGTTCATTTTCTTTTCCTTTCCTTTTTTTTTTCTTCTAGAGAATGGCTTGTTCTTTGTTATGTACCACTTAAAAATATTTTCTTCTTCCCTTCTTCAAAATAAAGAATTTGGTGATTGCAACAACTGTTCTTAAACATTAAGATGCGTGGTTTGTTTCTAAGGTTTTCTACAGAATTCGTCAGCATGAAAGCTATTCAAAAGATGTAATTGTCTCAGATTTAAAGCCTCAACAGTTTGGTCTGCCTGTTTGCTTCCTATTCAATGTTTGCCATGAGGCCATTAATTTGAAGCGCGGATCCTTGGTTCTGAGGTGTTCTTTTGGAAGAATCAATGATGCTATACTCTAATTAATTACACATGATGTGAGTTGTTTTAAGATGCTTGGACATTGAAGCTGAACTGTGTGCCCAACAAAATGCTCCTTGAGAGAGAGAGAGAGGGGGGTGGGGGGTGGGGAACCCCACCCTGCATGCCTAAGTTATCACAACAGCATTTGGAAGAGAAAATAAGAACCCATGCGCATATGTTACTGTTACCAGAGAAAATAAGAGCAAATGCACACAAGTTAGTGTATATCCTGGGAATTACAATCATGTATTATTAAGTAAATTAGTATTTTCTAAATTGTATGACATGCAGCAACTTATTCCTTAGAAAGGCATTTATGACATATCTGTGGTAAATGTGTAAAACCAATAGGTCATGATCAGCTTATAGTTTCCACCCATAGCGAGGTGCAATACTAGCTGTAACATTTTAGGCAGTAGGCAACTATGTTGTTAGCCTAGAAGTTTGTAAATGAAGCTAAAGTCTAAAATTTCCATGAATAAATGTAATTTAACTTGTCACTCCTGCTACCTAGAAGTTTCTGCTTCGGTCAAGATTAATTCCTTGATGTGCCAATCAAGATTGTTTCATTTGGTTTTAGTAATTCTGAACACTGTGCATTATTTTTAGTGCTTAATTTGTATTTAATTTCAAGGGAAATGTTAACTAAGACTGCCTAAGATTTCCTAAATATAGCAAAAAGTTAAAAGTGACACCATAGATCTCATCAGAAATTCATGCTAGTTTGTTACTGTGACAATTTTATTTTCCTTTCCAGTTCATGATGGCCTCTTCTCTTCTTGTTTTGGCTGCACTCAAAATTTCTCTTTACTATTGCTCTCTACAATGTTGAATCTTTTGCCCTCTACAAAATAGCACTGTGATTTTACAGCTTTAATTTAATTCATCATAGACACGTACTTTACCTAATCACAACATAAAAAAATGCTTCATCCAGATACCTATTTTAGATGAGTTAGATTTCTTAAAGAGTTTGCCAACCATATTTTTCCATTTCACTTGTTTTAGTTCTCTGTGCACTGCACTTCGGGCATGGTTATTTTCCTCAGCTAGTGAAAGGGTTGTAGCTCGTTTAAGAAAGGACTTATTCAGCCACCTCATCAATCAGGTGAGTCCCTTAGTTATTGAATCCACAAAACTACAAATGTCTGTAGCAACATTTTTTATTACACTAGTTCATGCAACACCGTTTTGTTAAACTCTCACTTGCTCAAAGTTTGAGTTTGTAGGGAGAGGTATTTTTTATGTTGTATTACTCCATACATGTCCCCTCTTTTATGGGAAATATATGTAATGTGTGACCTCTCTTCTGTGGGTCCGTTGAAAAGTGTTTTTATATATGCTTTTATAGTTGATGATCACTGATGCATGAACATAGGGTCTTTTGAACCAATAGGTTTTGATACCATGTTAACATCCACTCAGTTAAAGAGCTTAAGCTTATAGACAGATATATAGTAATCTTAATTTTTTATTATATTTTAAAAACTATGAATTATTTGTTGAAGTATCACAGAGATGGCTGGTTATGCAGTACGAAGCTATGGAAATCATTTGCTGATACTGATTTTCAAGATTTATCTTTTTATATTCTCCTCATTATCATCCAGCCACTCAGAAACTCCTTACTTTTGACGTGGTTTTACCCCAACAGGAAATAGCCTTCTATGATGTCACTCGAACAGGGGAACTTCTCAGCAGACTGTCAGAGGACACCCAGATCATAAAAAATGCCGCCACAACCAATCTTTCTGAGGCATTCCGTAATCTAACAACTGCCTTGATTGGCGTTTGCTTCATGTTTTCATCATCATGGAAATTAACATGTAGGTATTTCTTTATGTCGAGGGGTTTATAATACTGCTGTTTTATCACTGTGGTATTCTGCTTATTGTATCTTTTTTCCTGGTTAGTGTTGGCTTTGGCCATAGTGCCAGTTATTTCAGTTGCAGTAAAGAAATTTGGGCGCTATCTTCGTGAACTTTCACATGCAACTCAAGCTGCAGCTGCTGTGGCCGCCTCCATAGCTGAGGTTTGTAGGAAAGAAAAATGCTTATTTTACTTATTGTTATCCTATCTCTTATTTATTTTCTCTTATGCAAAACCACATTCTCAGAATTAGTTAAAGCATTTAATATGAATACCATAAAGAAAATAACAACAAACTTGACATTTGGTGTGGTTAGGAAGGTTCTAAATCCCTTTTGTTTTCATTTTGATCCATGAAAAAAAAAAGATTTCTTTTTTCCATGCCTCAACTGCAGAATCTAGTTATGTAAGCGTCACCAGGGATATGTATGACTAAACAGAAAATTTGTTGCTGATAGAATGCATAGACTGCCTGGCAGAACCAGTTTGCAAATTTGGTGAAGGATTTTTGTGTTAAAATAACAAAGTGTTTTTTTTCTGGTAATGGAATTTCCTTTATTCCCCTCCACCCATTTATTATTGAAATAAATGCCGTGAGTCTTCTAAGTATGCTTGCGAATTCAGTTCATGAGGCTATTCTGTAATAAAATCAAGTATGAAGAAATTCCCTTTAGTCTTCTTTTTCCATAGTTTGATATTTATGGAGTGAAATGCAACTACAGTTGCAGGAAACTCTCAAGTTTTTTTCTTTTCTTTTCCTGAGTAAAATTGATTTTTAGGAGTCTTTTGGGGCCATTCGAACAGTTAGATCTTTCGCTCAAGAAGAATTCACAATTTCACATTATTCGGAAAAAGTTGATGAGACGCTGATGCTAGGACTCAGACAAGCAGTGAGTCTCTCTCTCTCTCTCTCTCTCTCTGCATGGATAGAAACTTTTTCTGAGCTTCTGAGTATTTTTTTTAATCTTTTCTACTACAGAGGATAGTTGGCCTATTTTTTGGAGGACTAAATGCAGCATCTACATTATCTGTAATTGTAGTGGTAGTTTATGGAGCATACTTGACGATAACAGGCGTCATGACCACAGGCTCTCTTACATCCTTCATTCTTTACAGCCTCACAGGTACCCTTCACTGTTCAACTGCCTGCACTGAATACTAACGCAGATCAACCACAAATTTTTGTTTCAATTAGAAACATGTTTGAAACCTTCAAGGAAAATATTTGAGAAAGTTAAATTCTGATGTTTGACCAAAAATCACAAACCACTTGCTAGAGAAACTTGTCACAATATGTGCCTTACAATCGTCTTCACAGAATGAGGAGAACTGAGTGTTAATCTAGGTAGAAAACATTGGTATGGTGCTATAAATTCTTTCTAAATCCTTAATTTTATGCAACTATCCATTATCATTCTGCCTGTGATGGTTAAATCACCTGATGCTTTATGTTAAACCAATGTTCTATGTGCAAGCTTCCATTTTTCTTTACTCAGAAAGGTGTTTGCTTCCTTGAAAGCTTCACTTTTTTCATAAATACTCATTTTTTGCCTATCCTTCTGCCTGCAGTTGGCTCTTCTGTATCTTCTTTGTCTGGACTATATACAACTGCAATGAAAGCTGCTGGGGCAAGCAGGAGAGTGTTTCAGCTCCTGGATCGTATCTCAAGCATGCCAAAATCTGGAGACAAGTGCCCTAGGTGGTTAGTTTATCCCCCCCCCCCCCCAACACACACACACACACACACACACAAAAGTAAAAAAAAAGAAAACACTATCTTAAAATCTGTTTTACTATTGACTTTCTCTAAGAACCGATTTTGCAGAGACATAAAAATTTTATTTCATAAGGGGTCCTGAATTAGATTTGTTTTCTTTTTGTTGGAAAGTATTCCAACCTAATATCTGTATTCTTTTGTCCATCAAGATTCTATCCTCTGTTGAAACTTTATGGCTTTTTGAGCAGTGATCTGGATGGAGATGTAGAATTAAATGATGTCTGGTTCGCTTATCCTTCTCGTCCAAGTCACATGGTACTTAAGGTAATAGCTTTTCTTAATCACGCAGTTAGAGGTATTTAACTATGATAATTTTCTAGACAAAAATCAACTTATCTTGCTCAAAATTTCTGTTCTTTTTCATCCTCGCTTTGCTAGAATCAACTGCATTGACCCCCCCTCCTCCTGGACTGGCCATGCAGACTAAGACCTTAGGCTCTGCTAGTTCCCTGGTAGAACATGAAAGACCAAGAGTAATATAAAATGAAATGTAGGGCATAAGACTTCAGTTTGGCTCTGTTTCATTACCTAGCCAAGAAAGCTGAAGAACTAAATAGATTTACGTGTAGGTAATCTGACTGACTGACAAATGACAACCACTTTGACTGTAGTATCTCAAAAGCACCACAAAGCTGAAGAACTTTTTCATTTTTGAACTTAAATGACCTCATGTTCTTATTATCGGTCAAACTGCAGGGTATAACATTGAAGCTGAGTCCAGGCTCAAAAGTTGCCCTTGTTGGTCCAAGTGGCGGAGGCAAGGTAACATTAATATCATTCCTCAATTTTTTAAAGTTTCTTTCCCCACTTTTTTCTTTCATGGCAAGCATATAGCTCTTGGCATCATCTTGCCTTAAGAATGAGCACGTCAATGGAAACCAACTCTCATTACATGCTATAGTCTTTTTGTCATCTATTTGTTTGTTTATTTTCTTTGTTTTCTTTTGCAGACCACAATAGCAAACTTAATTGAAAGGTTCTATGACCCTCTCAAGGGACATATTTTGTTAAATGGGGTTCCATTAGCGGAAATATCACACAAGTATCTTCACGGAAAGGTATTCTCTTTATATGTCATGGTCATTTCTGTTCATAGACTATCATAGCAGGTCACGCAAGCATAAAAGATTTGACAATGGACATGGTTATGTTGTTGAACCTGTACAAATCTTTTATGAGGTGCAGGAAAGCTGATTTTATCTCCCTAACGAAAGCTTTTCTTGCATCATCACCATTTCCTCTTTGATCTTCTTTTATTCTGGTAAAATAAGATTTTAATCAGCATCTCAGCTCACAATTGTGGTCATTGGCATTTGGAGCATCATTATTATGAACTGAATCATGACTTGATCTATGAGCATCCCAATCAATGTAATAAAGTGTTCTACTCTCTCTCACGGACACTCTCACACAGTTCAGTCATACAGACTTGATCATAGGCTTCCTGGTCAAAAATTTGATTGAGTTGAATATCCTCAGATTTTTTAATAACCAAGCTTTTTATTTTTTTCTGTGATGAAGGTCAGCATAGTGAGCCAGGAGCCAGTTCTCTTCAACTGTTCTATTGAAGAGAATATTGCCTATGGATACAATGGAAAAGCTAGTTTTGCTGATATAGAAAATGTAGCTGTAAGTATTTAGTCATCCTTTCATTTTTATCCTAAAGCCATCTATAGAAGTTTTTGTTTGCAGCATACATACATAATTTCTTATGAAGTGATGACACTGCAGAAAATGGCCAATGCCCATGACTTCATAGATGCATTTCCTGAAAAGTATCAAACAGTTGTAGGCGAACGTGGGTTGAGGCTGTCGGGAGGCCAGAAGCAAAGAGTAGCGATTGCCAGAGCGCTATTGATGAATCCAAGAGTTCTGTTACTGGATGAAGCCACTAGTGCTCTGGATGCTGAAAGTGAATACCTTGTTCAGGTGAGATTGATTGGCATTTCCAAACAAAGTACAGATCTGAAACTTTCTCTAACAAAAGATTAATATAACAGCAAATAAATAAATGGGCAGGAATTTTGAATTTGATGCCCATTTCAATGACAATTCTGTATCTTTTTGCACATGGTTAACCGACAATAAAATCTTGTGTTGGATAGGATGCCATGGACTCTCTGATGCAGGGCAGGACCGTTCTTGTCATTGCACACAGGCTGTCAACAGTCAAAAGCGCAGATACTGTTGCCGTCATTTCTGACGGTCAGATAGCAGAAAGCGGCACCCATGAAGAACTTCTCAACAAGGATGGTATTTACAATGCGCTAGTCAGGAGGCAACTACAAGGACCCAGCACCGCACTCTAGTTTTTGGTAGGCAACAGAGTGCTTTGAACGAATGTCGCACATCTGGAAGCTTGCCGTTTTGTCCTCCATTTTCCTATCCATGGAGTTTTCTTGTTAATTCCATGCCCCTTTTATTGTGCAATGTTTTTATGGAAGAAAATAAATCTTGGCAACTTTATCAATATAACTCACATAAGCAGCTTGTCCGGAGGTGTAAAGGCAGAACATGTGTCAAGAGGCGAGTAGTTCTGATTTCTAGATCACGGTTGGAGCCTTCAGCTGTAGAATCCAGAGCCTCAATATTAATCCTAACATAAACAGAAATTTCCCCCAATTATGCGATTTGCTTTTTATTAACATGCACTAGCCATTCTTGAAGACATGCATTATTGCACTTATTGCTATTGGAACCTAGGGCTCAAAAGTCCTTGGCTAGGGGCGCAGAAAAAGCAGAGCTATTACTCAAGCATTCATGATAGTGAAACAAAAGTTGTCACAAAAAAGAAAGTAGACATTGAATTTGTACATGATACATCCAATCCATCCATAAACCACCTCGCATGGTAAATGCTAGAACAACTAAAAGAGCTCATCTCTCAAAAAATTTCCAAATACACTTTCAATTTTCAACTGAAGTGAATGGCAACCAAAAGTAGTGTATTCCAGCCCACAACAGATTCAGATCCATCTCCAGTTAGAGATTGACCTTTTAACTAAATGACCCCTAACGAATCATCATTCCCTGCACTGCCTGTGAACTATCTTCAGTGATCTTGTTAGCTTGGATGGTGTTGATGACACTCTCAATATTACCCTGGAAAACATGCAACTTCAATGTTAAAGTCCAATCACAATGAAACTAGCATAAAAGGTAGGGAAATGTTTGACTTTAATAAAATTTCCTTCGCTTTCCCAGGACCACCCAGCATTGGACTTTCTATTTTGCTGGGAAACAGTATACCAGCTCTTCCTTTGAAAACATTTCAATATAAAATTTTGATCCTCAGAAACAATACAGAACGCATATTCCAGATAGTAAATGCAAGAACTAAACAATATTGATTCTAGGAATTCTCACCCTCCATGTACCAAGCTTTGTCCTTAGCGCCTGCCACTGTCGCAGCCCAAATACACGCTCGGTACAAGAACTGCACATCGCATTGATATTAGATTCTAAAGTAACTCACTTTTGCAAGTCATTGTGAAGTTATAAGCACTGGAGTCCTGATATAATGAAAAGGGCACAAAGATATGTTTCTGTGTGTGTGTGTGTGTGTAGAGGGAGAGAAAGAGTACCTCACAAGCACAACTTGATTCAACTGTTCCATTTTACAGTCAATTAACTTGGTAGTTAATGCCTTGACTACCCATAATTCCACCTCATCATTATCAATCTGCAAGGACGCTCCAAACAATCTGATTAAAATAAAGACAATGACAAGCCTAGTAAAAGCAGAATGGTGAGCCAATTTACCCGAAGAGTATCTTTGATGAGGGCATATGGAATTCGACCAGATTCATGTGATGCAAGATCCACCAAAGACATCAACCGCATCTTCGCTATACAATCTTCATGAACAAGACCTATAACAAAGAACAAACATGAACAAACAAAATACTCTTAATGTTTGACATATGAAACTTTGAAGAAATATCAGCTCATCTAACAGCCAGTGACTTGGATTAACAAGTCCAATAGTAATACCATAGCTTTTCAGTAGAGCAGAATTCGCAGCTTGAAACTCCAAATAAGCATCCAGTCTTTGAGTCAGGAAGATCTTTAGTAGTTGATATACCAATGCATATTTAGCATCCTTTTCCAATTGCCCTACAGCAGGCATATCTAGAAGATCACACTGCATCATATAATTGAACAAATTAATATCTCAACTCCAAATTAGATAAAATCCAGGAATAAAGAATCTTACACAAACTGAAAAAATGAATTGATGCAAAAAACAACAAGCCATTACTAGGGGAAACAAACAACACTAGTAGAAATCTGAAGTAAGCTGACCACAGGGGTAGTAAAGACAAAAAAAAATGCCTAGATATGGAAATCTAAAGTACAACCAGCATTTTTATTCTATTTCAAATTCCGAGTCAAGAATTCCACAATCCCTTTATATTACAATTGCATTAACATAATCGAAGATATTTCCTATCATTTCAGAACAAGAAAGTTTAACCATTTTAAGAACATAACAGAAATTACAATAGCTGAATAACCAAAATAGCCAGTGTCCAGACACGGTTAAAAAAGGATTGAACTGTTATGTAAGCTCCCAAAAAAGACTAGGATGATTTGCCTTTTATGGCTGTAATTAATGTAGTCTCTTCAGATTGAGCACATCAGGACAGCCCACGAGATGCCTTTTCATGCTTGAAGATAGCACCCAAATAGATCATCAAAATTCAGTAATACCTGAAACATGTCTGGTGCCTTGACAAATTCAATAATTGTACGCGCAGCTTCCTCCTTGGCTTCACCCATTTTATATGTGTCCTCGTCGGAGAAAGTTGCTAAATACTTGGTCAAGAATTTGAAAGAATCCTTTGCAGAGCTGGAAGAACAATAGAAAAGTAACACATTTTCTGAATACAACTAAAGAAGAAAAATGCACAATGGAACTTGAATAGATGAAAAGGTAAGTTCACTTTCATTTGTTAAATCTCTTCCTGTCATACCTCTTACTATCTTTTAGTGCATTAGCAACACTGAGAAAAAGCTCTCTCTGATCTTGGACTTCAAGATTCCATTCTTTCAAGAAGCTATCAATCTTTTTGAAAGAAGGAATGACATGTTCAGTGACTTTTCCACTCACGGCCAAATTTAGGGCCCTCATGAAAACATAGAACCGGCAGTATGCATTATCCAGTAGGTTATACAGATTGAACAAGCTGGTAAAAGAGGTAGGTATAAGATAGTGACTTCAAAAAATTATAAACTGTAATGAATATCATCATGCCATATTACATCTTTAGGCGCAATGCAGGCTTGTCACTTGGTTGTTGAATAATTTTTGCGCATATAAGTTTTGCCATCTCAAGTTCTTCATCTGGACTTCTAGACTTGGTGACGAGATTGCAAATGACAGTGAAGATGCACTCAAGATCTAGGGAAGAAGACAAAAATTGACACACTAGCTCATGTTAGAACTATGATACGATCTCTAAGAATAAAAATGCAAGTTACAATATCTCTACCCATTTCATTATTGCTGTCTAAATAAAACACCCAGCTCGTATTTTGTTAGCATAAGCACTTTTGACGATCAAATAAACATCCCTAACGACCTCCTTTAGATCCCAAGATAAAAAAAAAATCTAATGAAAACCCTCCTCTGCTCCCCTACCATAACATGAACAGCATGCTGATAGTAATAAAAACTGCAATCTCGTTGCATCTAATTCATATATTACACATTCACTAAACATTTTGGCGTTAGCTAACACCTTTTTTATCAACACAAACTAAATTTTCGATGTGAAAAAGAGAGTACCTTTCTCAGAGACCTTGGAGTTTGAGAAAACAATGTCAGCAGAAGTTAACATTAAAGAAGTCAAATCCAACCACCTATTCGTCACCATACATTCCTGCGCTTCCACAAACAGCCTACTCACTTGTTGCTCCATAACCTACCATACCAACCAATCCGACCGCGAAACGCAATTAAATATACATATTCAACAATTTTAAATAAATCAGCCAAAATAATATTTCCCATTAGGAATTAAAAAAAAAAGCGAATTAAAAAATGATTATACAGGGAGAGAATATAAATAAAAGATAATATTTTAAAAATAAGATTTATAGATTAAGAAGACGTATAATAAAAGAAAAATTGACACCTCGGGACCGGCGTCGGCCCAGGCGAGTTCGGAGGTGAAACGGACGACGGAGAGGGCTGGATCCTCTTCGGAGGTGGGGACGACGGTTGTCATTGTGGTTCTGCAGATTAACCTCTTTTCTTCTGCAACGTCTTTTTTGGTTGCCGAGAGAGAGAGTGAAAAACCCTAACTTCAAAAAATATGATCTTGTTTGGATGGGGGCAGTGGTGTATATGTAATTTCCTTTTTATTTTGTTTATTTT
>Ga0325400_1005165_pt1 | contig 12241 bp, 5 predicted proteins | sample PopdelMetagenome_2_FD_205662 | JGI IMG/M metagenome (GOLD analysis project Ga0325400, IMG submission 205662) | Populus deltoides microbial communities from Bellville, Georgia, United States - Xylem-PdKOR-R1 | ecosystem: Host-associated > Plants > Phyllosphere > Stem > Wood/Secondary xylem...
AAATGAATTATTTATAAAGTTGAAGACTGATATGTAGTTTCTCAAACTATGAAGTACCACTATAATTTCTATGATTAAAAAACAAAGACAGTCTCTGTGTCTTGTTCTTCTCCTTCTCCAGCTTCCCTCGACTTCACTCTCACACCACAAACTCTCTTAGAACACTCCCCTCCCCCACCCCCTCTCTAAAAAATGAATATTAGGGTTTTGAAATAAGAAAATCAAAATCTCCATTAATGGCTTCTTCTTTACCTCTACCAGAGCTCATCTTTCTCTCTCCAAAAACCAGAACTCCAAAACATCACCACCACCTGCTTTCTCTCTCCAGACACTCTCTCTCTAAACTTAACGTTTCTGGTAAAAAAACTAAATTCAACCTTCCTCTTCGAACTCCAGTAACTCGAGCTTTGAAGGAGGATACTGCTGTGATCGAGGAGAGAGAGCGAGAAATTTTGAAGGAACTCAATGGAAACGGAAACGGAAGAGTGAATGGATCAGTGGAGAGGTATGTAAATGGTGGATTGGTGAGTGTGGAAGAGGGAGAGAGTCGTAGTAATGAGAGTTTGGTGAAGTATGTGAATGGAAATGGTGCTGCAGCCGTGGAGACAGCAGAGATTTTGGTGGAGGAGAAGAAGGAAGGGTCGAAGGAGGAAGGAAGGCAGAAGAGGATAGAGGAAATCGGGAAAGAAGATGCTTGGTTTAAGCGTGCTGGTCAACAACAGATTGAGGTTTTATTTCCTTTTTTGATCATTTAAGAGAAGTTGTGCTTGATCATTTTGTTTCATAGGAAAGAAATGGGTCTTAGAGTTTTGGTGGTTCATAGAAATTATGCGTGCCAGGTTGCTAGCTAGTTTAACTGCTAAAGTCGCATTTTACTGCGCAATCTGGCTTGAAATTTAGCTCATACCTGGGCTGAGAGGGTGAAGGAAAGGGAAGAGCAAGCATCAATCATCTCTCAATTTGTAGGAAAGAAAAAGTATTTACAATCATTGTGCGTTGTACATTGTAATTATGCTTGCCATGGGACTAGTTAGTCATAGTTGTATGCCTGGTTCGTAGTTTATCCATTGTATCACAGATATAATAGGATACAAGTATGGATGGATTACCAGAGAAGTAGAGATTGATGGTCATTTTAGGAAATGTGCCCCACCAGTTGGCTGTTTATCAACAGATTGATACTTTTTAGGGCATGTGGTTAGTTGTTATGCTAGGTATGAGACTTTGTGATAGAATAATTACACTAACTTTAGTTGAGCAAGATTGCGAGCTTTTTTTGTCTCTGCTTATGTTGTCTTTGCATGTATCTAGTCCTGTATTGTCTTACTAGTGGTCATTGAAAGTTATTTGGATGGCATTTATATTCTCCTATTTATTTCAGGATGTCATCACATCCTGTCGAGCACATGTGCTCTTCCTATGAAATATGGGTTCTGAAACACTGCCCTCTTTGTATGACAATACATGGGTCTTACAGGTTTCTGTTGCACCTGGTGGGAGATGGAGTAGATTCAAGACCTATTCAACGATACAAAGGACTTTGGAAATATGGGGATCTATTTTAACATTTATCTTCAAGGCTTGGTTGAACAACCAGAAATTCTCTTATCGAGGTCAGTGATCTCTAATTGATTGGTTTTGGTTGCTCTTGTTATTTATACTTCATGTTGCATTTATGTGCCTGAAGTTCTCAATAACCCATGATTTTATGCATAGACATGGTTAATTTTTCATGCATAGTCATGGTTAATTTTTCAGGATGACTGGCCTCTAAATTTCACCTGTTAAGCTTTTCCCGCTATTTAACTTGCTGGCCTGTCTAATTATACAAATGAAATTTGCAGGAGGAATGACGGAGGAGAAAAAAATGGTGAGGAGGAAGGCCCTTGCCAAGTGGTTAAAGGAAAGCATATTAAGATTAGGTCCAACATTCATAAAAATTGGCCAGCAGTTCTCCACAAGAGTGGACATTCTTGCTCAAGAATACGTTGATCAATTGTCTGAACTTCAGGTCTAGATTCTTTCTTATAATATTTAGCAAAAAGGCTTCCCATTGTTTGTATTTTCTTTTAGTTGGTTCAATTTTCTTCTATAGTCTACCTCTTCCTCCTTCGGAGTTCATGATTTGTTTGGGATGGTTTAAATTGATGTATTCTTGCAGGATCAAGTTCCTCCATTTCCATCAGAGACTGCTGTTTCTATAGTTGAGGAAGAGCTTGGAGCTCCAGTGGGTGATATCTTTGATCGGTTTGACTACGAACCCATAGCTGCTGCAAGTCTTGGTAATATTTTCTTCATGTTGGTTGGTTTTTGATGGGGAAACTCTTGCAATTTGCTGATTAACATTCCTCAACCATTTCTGTAACGTTGCAATTTCTTTCTTTTCCTTTTTCTCTCCCTCTGTTTCTTAATGTAGGCCAAGTTCACCGTGCAAGATTGAAAGGACAGGAAGTTGTGATTAAAGTCCAAAGACCTGGTCTCAAGGATCTTTTTGATATTGACCTAAAAAACCTGAGGGTTAGTTTCCATTATACTTCAGAAATTATTTACGTACTTCACTTTTGGTGAGGCCATGAGTCTTGAGATATACGGAGCATGGAAAAGTTGCTGATTTTTTCCAGGTAATAGCTGAATATCTTCAAAAGGTTGACCCAAAGTCAGATGGTGCAAAGAGGGACTGGGTTGCAATATATGATGAATGTGCGAACGTCTTGTACCAGGTAACAATATTGCCTTTATGGGGGCTCATCTTCTTTGTTGCTTAGAAAGCTACAAGTGGCACTTACTCTTTTACTCTCTCCAATTTCCCAAGTCCTTTTTTCTGTTTGCAATAATTAATGTTTTTCAGTTAAGTTGGTGTAGTAAGTTCACTCATTTGAGGTTTTTGATGAATTTTTCTTACAATGATAAAATTGCAAATGAAATGAGCACTAGGACAGTCATGCTTCATGAAACAACATCCTACCCATCTTAGTCAAGTTGAAATCAGGATGTGGGACATGGATGGATAGGAAGACAGAAGGGAAGACCTCTACAATATAGGTTGTGGTTGTAATAAAAGACATGGCTATGATAAAGTTGCAAATTAAATGGGCATTAGGATGCTCATGAAACAAAAATTTTACAATCTTTAGTCTATTAAAGTCAGGATGTTTGACATGGAAGAGCAGTAAGACAGCAGAAAGGCCTCATGAAATGAGTGATCAAAGATTCAAATGGATATGTTTGTTTGTTCTAAAAAATCCTTAAAAAGAAAACACAACAGAGCTGTAAAATAACTTAATTTTTATTCATTAATTCTTAGTGTCAAAAGGCTAACACAACTCTTTAAACAAAAAATCTAGAAAACCCTAATAAAACTTAATGGTAAAGCAAAATAAAATAAAAAAAATAGAATTCTAGAGCTATCACTAATTTTCTAATAAACCAATTGTCTAATCAAATATAGGTAACGAATTCTAGAAAACCTTAACAATTAAATAAATATTACAATAACAATAATTATGTCCAAAATTATGAAATTTGCGCCCCGCGTCAAAAGACATGGCAGCCTATGATTTAACCACATAAAGGAGCTCTAACAGAACATAGAGAACATAATTTGCGTAGTTGCTTTTATGCTAGATGAAGCCAAAAAGGTATTACTGAGTACATCTTTAGTTATGGCAATCTGTAGGAATATTTCAGTGGTAGTGCAACATAGGCAGATGCACATGGTTGGTGCAAAATGAAAACAAATACCGTGAGGACTTCAAGTTGATTGGTACTTGCACCAAAAAAGTGCTGATGGGTTGGAAATGTATCAAACTTTTGAAGCTAGGATATCACAGAGAATTAACATATGCAATCACGTAAAAATGACTAGAAATGCCTTTTTAGATTAATTCTTTGTGTTTTAAGGAAATTCAATAAAATTGTAAATTTAAGTTCTAAACTTTAATTGTGATTTAACTTGCAGGTCTTAGTGTCTAAGTGGTCACTGACCTAAATTATTATGTAGCTGCATTCTAGTTCAATTTTCAGATTACCATTTTATAATCGCAATGGCTAATAATATTTGACATTTTCAGGAGATTGATTATACTATGGAAGCTTCTAATGCAGAACTGTTTGCCAGTAATTTCAAAGAGATGGAGTATGTTAAAGTCCCAGCAATATATTGGGAATACACCACGCCGCAGGTTCCTATTAGTAATCATGAACTTAATTTTTTTTCTTCTTATAAAAACATTATCTCTAAAGTTACTACTAACCGCTTGCTCCTTTATTTATTTATCTGAATGTAGGTTCTGACAATGGAATATGTCCCAGGGATCAAAATAAACAAAATTCAAGCATTAGATCAACTGGGTGTTGATCGCAAAAGGTTAAGATAATCTCCTGTTATTGAGCCTGGTGAAATCATGTCACATGCTACCTTCAACTCTTGTGCTTTCAATGCTTGTAATTGTCAAATTTAGTTTCATTAAAAATTACTTTATTGTCAGCTGAAATGATTGTCATCTTTTATAATGTCTTGCAGATTGGGCAGATATGCGGTCGAATCTTATTTGGAACAAATTCTATCTCATGGATTCTTCCATGCCGACCCTGTGAGTTTTATTGCCACTTCCAGTTTTTGGTGGTGCTTGAAATGTTTGCTATTTGGGATTCTCAATATGAGAAAATTGTTTGAGAAAGTGAACATTTATTTTGAGCTTATTGTACTTTTATATGGAGATACACAGAAAGTTGTTCAGGGGCTTGTTAGGCCTTTATTGGAAGGCTTACTTCATAAATTAAAAAAACAAAGATCTAGAAAATTCTGCTGGAGATGCGGAAGGTGCAAGTGTTTTAGATGGCTTAAATGAAGGCATGATTGATCATATGCCTCCACATCTTGAGGTGTGATTTACATGCACTGATCTGAAATTGCATTTTTCTCGAGAAACTTTACATAGCAATCCTATTTATTATTGTTTCGAAATGTCTGTAGGTGATGCTCGATTAATCATCTGAAGAGAGAACCTTTATTTTTCCTTTTAATTTCCTACTGCACAGTGTATTAATTACTTGATGCTGATAGGAATTTAGAGTCCTTTAATTATAACACAGTTTCTTCGAGTATGCATTTTTTCCTTAAATTCAAAATAAGCGCATCATTATTTTTTAAATGTTGTATGAATTTGGATAACTTCTCTAGTTGAATTGTGAAACGGACTTGTTTTGGTTTAGTGCATCCTATGTGTAGACCAGACTGCATTTGAAATATGAAGGTCAGAGATAGCTAGAATTAGAAATTGATTTCACAATCTAATCTCAAAGAAAGTGGGACAGGGAGAAGTCATTGAACTTCAGCTGAAGCCTAAAAGAAGAGAGTGATAAATATCAAAAGTGAACGTAGCCTTTGACATGTGCTTCTTAAATATTTGAAGCTACATTCCTCTGGTTGTGCCAATAAATTTCCAGCCCAATAAATGGAAAAAGAAGTTGTCCTTTTGAACAGTAAAGGAAAGTTTGGATTATATCTGGATTCTGGAATATATGAATTGAATGAATTATTTGTTTTGATATCCTTCCCCTCCATATTGTGGTCTGTGCCAATCGAACAGCTTTGGATATGTGTTCATAGGCAGGGTACTGTCTTCGAAGTCTTCCTACAATCTTTTTATGATTATTTTTCCTTTTGGAGATGAGGAAGATGTGGTCCTTTCGTATCATGATTCCTTAATGGCATCTAAAGTTCACAAGTATGAGATCAGGTCTTGTTTCTTTCTGTGCAGCATCCAGGAAATATTGCTGTTGATGATGTCAACGGAGGAAGGTTGATCTTTTATGATTTTGGAATGATGGGAAGGTACTGTCTGATCCTCTGCTGGCTATCTGCAATTAGTATGCCAAACAAGTCCATTATCAAGTTTTGTATTATGACTGTCCTTTGTCTTCGTATATTGCAGTATCAGTCCAAACATTCGAGAAGGGTTGCTGGAAGCATTCTATGGAATTTATGAAAAGGATCCGGATAAGGTGATTGTGCTTAAGGGTGGTGGCTCATGGCCATGTCTAGGTGTCCTTATTCTTGTCATACAAACTTAACATGTCACAGTTCACATGGTCTGATGCTTTTCTATGCTAGTGCAGGTCCTTGAGGCAATGATCCAAATGGGGGTTCTTGTGCCTACTGGAGACATGACAGCTGTCAGACGAACTGCACTATTCTTTCTCAAAAGGTGCTTTGAAAGAAAGGGATAACTGTTTGGGTTCTCACTTTTATTGTCATCACCATCTTTATTATTGTTTCAGCATAAAACACTGGCCAGATTTGACTAATCCTCTACTGCTGGTTTGGGTAGAATTTGGAACAATCTCAAAGTCAAAAAATAAATACGAGGGAAGGATAAGGCTGTTACTAATTGTTGACACTTTTGGATGCAAAACAGAATATTCATAGGGATCATTTGAAAGCTGTGCTTGATAGGAAGGAATTCTGCTCAAAGTTGTCATACCATCATAATTCCCAATGAAAAATGAAAATGAATAATAATGATAATTTAGGTTTGAGCCTCAACTGCCCAACAGAAGAAGGGAATTGGGCTGGCAGCTTTGATAGATCAAGGGTTAGTCTCTAGCCAGATTGAACAAGGAAAGAGGATCTTAATTGAAGTATTGCTCCTGCCTTTACTGTTATTGAGGTTTAGATACTGAACAGGTATGAGCGAAATCAGAGATCTGAGTGTAAATGACAGACAATTGTCTCATTTGGAGGACGATGACATAACCACTCAATCATGCTCTTACTTCAAGGTCTCAAGGTTGAGATTCAATTGAAAGATTGAAAGAGAGGTTCTCAAGATTGAGGCATTTTCTGAAGAAGAAGAGCCAGGAATAGTCATTACTAAAGACCAAGGAGATAAGCTGACATTCATTTTGAATAACATGCATACAGTGATATAGAAAAGCCAGACAATGTACTGACGTTTTGACTTGCACATTGGACCAAAGTGGGAATGTTGAAACTACTTTTGGATCATCTAATAAGTGATGTATATTTCTTTTTTCAACCTCTTATAACCTCAAAATTCTAATTTCAAACTTTGGCAGTTTCGAAGAGCGTCTTGCTGCTCAAAGAAGAGAGAGAGAAATGGAAACAGCACAACTTGGCTTTAAAAAGCCTTTGAGCAAGGATGAAAAAATAGAGAAAAAGAAGCAACGTCTGGCTGCAATAGGTAACTCCTGCAGTGTGGTTCTATATATATATGAGGTTTCACACTTTTCTAGATTTAATTTATAGTGCAATTTGTTTCCAAATAGCAAGAGGTGAGACCATTTCACCTTCTTTTGGCATCTGCATAAAAGCAACTATTGTAATATATGCATACCATATGTGAGTGTCTGTTAGTCACTAACACTCCACCGTTCAAGTTGTCCTTGTTCATTTTATTTTCCAGTTTTTATTTCTCAATCTTAGGAGATAGATCCTTGTGGCCCTCCCCAGCAAGTTTTGGATTGAGGTTTAGCTGAGATGAGTGTATTTCGTAATCTGGTATACTTAAGTTCAAGTCTTGTTATGGCATAGCCTTATCCTATTATTGAACTTAATGGCCCAGCATATTGTGCAAATTATCTAATTATGATAAGATTTTGCAAATTGTATAGCTTTCACAAGATTTCTGTGAATATTTAGATAACTGCATCTCATGTGGTTATGTTCTCTTAACAGGGGAAGATTTATTATCCATTGCAGCAGATCAACCTTTCCGTTTTCCTGCCACTTTCACATTTGTTGTGAGAGCATTTTCAGGTGAAGTACTGTAATTTGGAGGAGTCATTGTTATGAAATGCTATGCGCAACATTAACCTTAGACAAGGAAATTATTCTCTGCAGTATTGGATGGCATTGGGAAAGGCCTTGACCCTCGGTTTGATATTACGGAGATTGCAAAACCGTGAGTGTGTTTTGCTGCTGTTACAGTTTTCTAAACATTCTCTGGAAATTTCTGAAATTAGGTTGGCTATGTAAATTATATGTCTAACTTGTCCTGCATGCGATATATTTCAGCTATGCACTTGAGCTGCTAAAGTTTCGCGAAGCTGGAGTTGAAGTTCTCTTGAAGGTAGAGATTTTATTTATTAGTTCTCTTGAAGATAAAATAGGACCATCTTAATCTGCTCTAACCTTGATGTTGGACATAATAGTAAGTCTCATTTTCATAACCAATCCTATAAATGTTTCAGGACTTCAGAAAAAGGTGGGACAGGCAGTCTCGTGCATTCTACAACTTATTTAGACAGGCTGATAGAGTTCAAAAGCTTGCCGATACTATCCAACGATTGGTAGGATTCAGGAATCCTTGGTGTCTTTTAATTTGAGTGTTCTAAATAATTCTAGTGCTTTATAGTAGGCCTGTGGATCCATGTCTTCGACATCATGTCTTCAACATGTTACTTAGCAATCAACAATGCATTGCAGGAGCAAGGTGATTTGAAGCTCCGAGTTCGAACCCTGGAGGCTGAGAGGGCATTCCAGCGTGTTGCAGCTGTCCAGAAGACAGTAGGGAGTGTGAGTTTATCTATCTTAGGACTTCATAAAGTCAGTCTTGTCATATTCTGGTTTATCTTTCATGTAGGTCCCATGGAGTGCAATGCTATATTTTCCTCTTGATCACGGAGTAGTATACTAGTCATTTTTTGACATATTCGGACTAAACTTCTGTTGAAATTTGCAAGTTCACTTCTGGACATGACACATTTTTCCAGTCATGTCAAACTTTTTATAAATAGGGATAGAAGAATTTAACAAGATTCACCTTGGTTATGTTTTTTTGTGAAGAAGCTTAAACAAGATTATCATCGTTTACATTTTCTCTATCATTTCTGCTTCTGCATGCAGGAAACTTAATTGTTGAATGTATAGTAAAAAATCTAAATTTATGATCGTGTGCATTTATGGCATGTTAGCATGTCTAGTATTCTAGGAGTTGTCAGGCTTGCCACCTCATGTTTTAGTTGAAACATGAGGAGCATACTTGTATGCGTAATATGTATTATTTGGTTATTTTCCCCTATATTTCAGAAATAGAAATATTTTACTTAATGTGTTTTGGTGCGGATCTGGATGTGTACTCTTTTTAACATCCTCTTTGACCAATCAACAGGCTGTAGCTGTTGGAAGTCTAGTAAACCTTGCAACTATTTTATATCTCAATTCCATTCGAGTAAGCCACCAGCTCTAATTTATGTTTGCTATGCATCATTTTGCATCTTTCTTCTTCATTTTCATCCAATCATTTGTTTGAATGTGTTATCTTTGATAGGTACCAGCCATTGCAGCATCCATCTTTTGTGCATTCTTCAGTTTCCAAGTCCTCTTTGGCATTATAAAGGTGAAAAAGTTAGATCAACAGGAAAGGTTGATAACAGGAACTGCTTAACTCGAGTAAGTAAATATTCCTGTATTATGCACCTTTCTCTTGGTTTTTTCTACTTCTTTGATACAGAATTGTATAATGTGTGAGACTAGATCAGATGACACAGAGTAGGAGTTGCATAAGTATGAAGTATGGATTGCTGATTTATTTTTACAATTAGGACCTTAACTTCATCAATCAGTTACTCCCTTCATCCATCCCTCTCTCATCTTTTTCTAGTGAAACAGCCTGAACAGACCATTGATGGTACATGACCCAAGTGTTTTAACAAGTGAGATCAGCAACTTTGCGTATACTGTTCTGTAATAAAGCATCAAATGCCTTGTGGAATTACCATAAAACAGGGATAGTCAAGTGACTTGTGAGGGATTATCTACAATGAGCAGTGTGCTTCTTAATGATATTCCCCACAAACATTCAGAGCTGCAAGAGAGGTGAGTGCAGGACAGAAAGATTGTTTATTCAGCCAAGAGACTGCATATAGATTACACCAAATACTGTCTGTAGCTCTCCAGCTATATAAATATATTCACAGGTATTCTTGGTTATCTTATATCAACCTCAAATTAGGTGGCGGAACATGAGAGTAAAATTCCTATGATGATGAAAATCACCAAATAAAAGCTGACTGGTAAGACCTTAAGAATTAGGTTTGAATGCTGGCTGTGCTTCATGACTCATGTTGCTTGCTTAAACTCGCTCTGAATGATATGTTCTCTAGGAGTGCTAGCTGAGTGAGTGATGTTGTTCACAGAACTCCTGGTGTAGCAGTAGTTAAAAATTATATAATTTTTTTTTCAAGAGATCTTAATTCCTTCAAGATAAGCATACAATTCTAGCCATCAGAACTAGCTTGTGTTAGAGCTTTTACTAGAAAGTACCAAACATTCTGCTGAATTAGCCTATAGTGACACTTATGAGAATCCTAAAGCATCTTATAATTCTCAACTTGAGTTTTCCAGGTTCAAAACTTTGAAATAGGTTTCTAGAAACATCTATGCTTGCTGCTTCACACGCATGCTTCCCTTGGAGGTTCTCCTGTAAACCATCTGTGGTGAACAATCTTCAGCCTCTGGTCTGGTAAGAGGAGATATAGACAAGATTAGATTCTAAACTGAACGAAGCAAAGTACACCCTGGATTTTTTTAAGAAGAGTAGCTTTGAGTTCCTTTGCACTCCTAGATTCTCAACCATAAGTGATTGTAAGGCCCTTTAGATAAGCATTGGCCTCCAAGTTAATCTAGTATCATAGGCTTCTAAATCATCTAAGCGCATAACTGGTCACTTCAGATCAGCTGTATTTTATCTCTTATACTGCTCTCTCTTCAACTATAGAACCACCAGCAACACACTACCCTTTGCATTATAAATAAGTTTATGGATTTTCTTGTAATGATATTTTAGCCGTAGATCCCACGATACCAACGTGATTTTGAAGAAACTGCATACATTACCATTTAGAAGCACAATCATCTTTGATAATCTGGCTGCAACACAAAAAAATGTGAATCTTCTAATTTGTATATCAACATGCTTCCATGAAATCAAGTCTGCTTGCATGGCTATCCACCTTTTGAGTGAGAAATTCTGTGGATGTTTCTACTTAGATATGTTTGTTAGAACCAAATGTGATGATACAATGTCGTGGAAAGACAAAGGATCATTATTTTTTCTCCACCACATCACATCAGATTCTACTTACCTTTAGGATACTTCCTTGTGATGCTGATTCATTCAGTGAATCCTTGCAGATTTAGAGTAGAGATTCAGCTCATTTGAAACTCTTGATTGCAAGTTTCCGCATCTCAAAGATGGAGCTTGATGAACATGTTTTTTGATGTTCTTAGTTCCTAGTTCATGGATGAGCCAATACCTCCAGTGTGGAGATTTGTGATGAAGACATCAAGGCGGAATACCTGTGCTGTGTTTGTCCGGAAGTTGGCCAAGAATGTATCTTCTTCATTCTGAATTTTTATCATGCCGCCAACAAAGCCACGTTGCTGTAAGTTTTCGTCCCATTAGAAGCATCCAGTTTAAGCCCTGATGGTGAGAGATTAGGAAGGGATTTGCATATTAGCTATACCTACAATCAATGTCTGCGAGTAGTTAAGCATTCTGTCATAATTCCACGAGTTGGCATGTCCATAAACCGTGTATAATACTATAATATAATGTAATCATTTTTGTTAAGTATGAGTTATAATGAGTTCTGTTTGCGATCCAAATTTCATGTCCTTTCGAAGACTGTTCTTCTGAATCTATGTGCATCTTGGCTGCATACTTATCCAGCAACTTCTAACTTTCATATTTACTTGTTAATCCAATTGTTTCAGCTCATAAATCAATTATTAAACACTCTTAAACATACATTCAATGACCTCTTAATCTGGATATTTGTCAATGGGGGCTAGATTTCAACCCAAGCAATTGTACACGTGCAAGTCCTTGAAACCTTTCAATCTATGTATTTTTCAGGACAAAAAAACCCTAATCAACGAAAAACTTTATTTATTTATTTATTAAAACAGAGACGTTAGTCAACGTAAAAAGTGTAGAAATCAACTGCAAATCTCTGTTCTTTTGAGATCAATCTTGCTTTAGTTTCTCGTGTTCTATAGACTCAAATACAAGCTCTTACCTTCGTTCAATGTAAATAAGCTTTCGGCCATCTCTTTTTCATTAGAAACCTCTTTTGGTTATACTCTAGAAACGAAGCACATAATATTATAACATGTATAACTAGTAATTAGGTAGGTGGTACATGTTTTGTCGTTAGATAAGATGATTTTTCTAAACTTAAAAAAAATAATATTTAAGTATTGTTAGTGTGTTTT
>Ga0325400_1005166_pt1 | contig 12241 bp, 9 predicted proteins | sample PopdelMetagenome_2_FD_205662 | JGI IMG/M metagenome (GOLD analysis project Ga0325400, IMG submission 205662) | Populus deltoides microbial communities from Bellville, Georgia, United States - Xylem-PdKOR-R1 | ecosystem: Host-associated > Plants > Phyllosphere > Stem > Wood/Secondary xylem...
CATCGATGACCTTGTCGAGCATGTCGAGGCCGCGCAGGAGCGTCTGGCTGCCCGCGACCTTCGTCGCCGCATCACCTGTCTCCCCGGATTTCTCGTTTGACGTCTCTTGTCTCATTCAGTAACATCCTATTCCACTAATTGAGAAAGTAAAGCGTCGGAGGGGGTGTCTGGCGCGCGGCTGTTCGGGCCGCGACGACGCAATCCTCTCTTCGGTGGTCTGCGTATCACATGTTGGTACCAGAAGCAGGGCATAGTGGCGTCGCGTGGACGGCGCGCGTGGGAGGTTGACCGGGTGACTTCAGCGGGACTGTCGAAGATCAAGCACGTCCGTGCCTACACGGTGCGCGGTGGCGGAGCCGACTACCACGACCAGGGCGAGGGGCACTGGATCGACAACCACATCGCCACGCCGATGAGCCGCTACCCTGAGTACCGCCAGTCGCGGCAGAGCTTCGGAATCAACGTGCTCGGCACGCTGGTGGTGGAGATCGAGGCTGAGGACGGCACAATCGGCTTCGCGGTGACGACCGGCGGCGAGCCGGCCTGCTACATTGTCGAGAAGCACCTCGCCCGCTTCCTCGAAGGGCGGTCGCCGACCGAATACGAGAAGATCTGGGACCAGATGTACTTCTCGACCCAGTATTACGGCCGCAAGGGGCTGGTCGTGAACGCCCTGTCTGGCGTCGACCTCGCGCTGTGGGACCTGCTCGGCAAGCTGCGCGGCGAGCCCGTCTACCACATGCTCGGCGGCGCGGTGCGCGACGAGCTGCAGTTCTACGCGACGGGCGCGCGGCCCGACGTCGCCAAGGAGCTGGGCTTCATCGGCGGCAAGATGCCGCTCCATCACGGTCCCGCCGAGGGCATCGAGGGGCTTCACAAGAACATCGCCGAGCTGGCCGAGATGCGCTCGCGCGTTGGACCCGACTTCTGGCTGATGTGGGACTGCTGGATGGCGCTCGACGTCGACTATGCGACGCGGCTCGCCATCGCCGCGCACGAGCACGGGCTGAAGTGGATCGAGGAGGCGATCAGCCCCGACGATTATTGGGGCTATGCCGAGCTCAAGCGCAACGTGCCGCGGGGCATGCTGGTCACCACCGGCGAGCACGAGGCGACGCGCTGGGGCTTCCGCATGCTGCTGGAGATGGACTGCTGCGATATCATCCAGCCCGACGTGGGCTGGTGCGGCGGCGTGACCGAGCTGCTGAAGATCAGCGCGCTGGCGGACTCCCGCGGCAAGTTGGTCGTGCCGCACGGCTCGTCGGTCTACAGCTACCATTTCGTCATTACCCGCCACAACTCGCCGTTCGCCGAGTATCTCATGATGCACCCGGGCCCGACCGAGGTGGTGCCGATGTTCCACCCGCAGCTGATCGGCGAGCCCGTGCCCCAGAACGGTCGCCTGCGCGCGTCCGCCCTCGACAACCCCGGCTTCGGCGTCGAGCTCAATCGCGAGCTCGACATGCACCGCCCCTACACCCACTGAGGATAGCCAACCCATGAAGCTCTGCCGCTACGGCGACGTCGGCCAGGAAAAGCCCGGCCTGATCGATGCGGACGGCCGCATCCGCGACCTGTCGAACTACGTCGACGATATCGACGCGCACGCGCTCAGCCGGGACACGCTGGCGAACCTGTCGGCGATCGACCCGACCACGCTCCAGCTGGTGGAAGGCATGCCGCGTTACGGCGCCTGCGTCGCTGGCACCCGCCAGTTCATCGCCATCGGCACCAACTTTGCCGACCACGCCGCGGAGTCGAACCTGCCCGTTCCCGAGGAACCCGTGGTGTTCCAGAAGTGGGTCAGCTGCATCCAGGGACCGAACGATCCCGTCACCATCCCGAAGGACTCGAAGAAGACCGACTGGGAGGTCGAGCTGGGTGTCGTGATCGGCACTGAAGCGTCGTGCGTCAGCGAGGCCGACGCCCTCGACCACGTCGCCGGCTACTGCGTCGTCAACGACGTGTCGGAACGTCACTGGCAAGTCGAGCGCGGCATGACCTGGGACAAGGGCAAGGGATTTCCCACCTTCGGTCCGATCGGCCCTTGGATGGTCACCGCGGACGAGGTCGGGGACCCGCAGAACCTGGGCATGTGGCTGTCGGTGAACGGGCGCAAGATGCAGGACGGCAACTCCAGGACCATGATCTTCACGGTCGCGCAGATCGTTGCCTACTGCTCGCAGTTCATGAAGCTGCTGCCAGGTGACGTCATCACCACCGGCACGCCGCCCGGAGTCGGGCTGGGGCAGAAGCCCGAGCCCTGGTACCTGAAGGCGGGCGACGTCGTCGAGCTCGGCATCGAGAAGCTGGGCGAGCAGCGCCAGGACTTCGTGGCATGGGACGCGGGCAAGTGAGCGCGTACGCCGGCCGCTTCGCCGGCCGCTCGGCCATCATCACCGGCGGCGCGTCGGGTCTGGGGCGAGCGGTGGCCGAACGGATCGTCGCCGAAGGCGGGCAGGTGTCGATCTGGGACATGGGCGCCAATCTGGCCGAGGCGCGCGACGCACTCGGCTGTTACGGCGTTAACCTGGACGTGTCCGACGCAGACGCGGTCGCCGCCGCGGCGGAGGAGAGCATCGCCGCGCTCGGCACGGTCAGCATCCTGATGTGCTCGGCCGGGATCACCGGCGCGACCGCCCCGGTCCACGAGTTCCCGATCGACAGCTGGCTGAAGGTCGTCAACGTCAACCTGAACGGCCTGTTCTACTGCAATCGCGCGGTCGTGCCGCACATGCTGGCGAACGGCTACGGCCGCATCGTCAACGTGTCGTCGGTCGCGGGCAAGGAGGGTAATCCCAACGCCTCGGCCTACTCCGCGACCAAGGCGGGCGTGATCGGCTTCACCAAAAGCCTGGGCAAGGAACTGGCGGGCAAGGGCGTCATCGCCAACGCGCTGACGCCCGCCACGTTCGAGAGCCCGATCCTGGCGCAGCTGCCGCAGAGCCAGGTCGACTACATGCGCTCCAAGATCCCGATGGGCCGCCTGGGCGAGGTGCACGAGAGCGCGGCCATGGCGTGCTTCATGGCGAGTGAGGAGTGCAGCTTCACGACCGCCAGCACCTTCGATACGTCGGGCGGACGCACGACCTACTGATACCAGCTCAACGGTCGCCGGGGGGCACGGCTTAGCCCGGAGCCGTGCCACCCGCAGGAGAGCGGCCGGAGCATAGGAGATGCGCGATGGCCCGCGACCTGCCGTTCGTCGACCCTCACGTCCACCTGTGGGACCTGTCGCACCTCCGCTATCCCTGGCTGAGCCCGCCATTCACCGAAGGTGGCCCGAACGGCAGCGTAGAGGCGATCGCGCGAAATTATCTTCTGGACGACTATCTGGCCGACACAAGCGGTTGGAACGTCCGGGGGATCGTTCACGTCCAGGCCGGCGCCCACGACGACGATGCGCTGGCGGAAACCGACTGGTTGCAGGCCATGGCCGACGACTGCGGCATGCCGAACGCGATCGTCGCGTTCGCCGACCTGTCCGACCCGGATGTCGACACGCTGCTGTCCGCCCACGCCGCGCGGCCGAACGTTCGCGGCATCCGGCACATCGTCAACTGGCACGCCGACCCGCGCCGCACCTACTCGCCGCGCGACGTCACGCGGGACGCGGCTTGGGTGCGCGGGTTCGGCCGTTTGGCGGAGTACGGGCTGAGCTTCGACCTGCAAGCCTACGCCGGCCAGTTTCCGGCCCTGGCGGACCTGATCGCACGGCATCCCGACGTCCAGGTCATCGTCAACCACACCGGCATGGCGGTGCCCGGAGAGTGGGAGTCGTGGCGCACCGGCATGGCCGCACTCGCCACATTGCCGAATGTCGCCACAAAGATTTCCGGCATGGGCTTCACGCACCGCCCGTGGACTGTCGAACAGGCTCGCCCGTACGTCCTGGAGGCGATCGAGCTGTTCGGCCCCTCGCGCGCCATGTTCGCCAGCAATTTTCCGACCGACAAGCTGTTCGGCAGCTTCGCCGACCACCTCGACGCCTATGACGAGATCACCGCTTCGCTGACCGACGCGGAGCGCCGCGCGCTGTTCAGTGGGACGGCGGAGCGTGTGTATCGGCTCGCGTCAGGCCCCGCCGACTAAGCACATCCCACTGTCAAAATCCTCCTTGCTATTGTCTGAGTAGTTCCATAGCTTCAGAGTATGCCGATCGTTCCTAATATATGGAACGGCGGTAAGCCGGCGGAAACAGCCGGGTCTGACGAACCATACTCGGGGAGAGGGCTATGACTCGCACGTCGCTACGGCCGCGCATGGGCGCTGCAACCACCACATCATGGATGGCGCTGGGCCTTGCCCTGGCGATGGGTCCGAACCCGGCACTGGGCCAGGCGACGACCGCGTCGGTTCCCCAGACCACCAGCGGCCCGGAGGAGAACGACGACGGCGTCGTTCCCGGCGACGTCATCGTGGTCGGATCGCGCGCCAGCCAGCAGTCGGCCAACCAGCGCAAGAAGGACGCGCGGACCGCGACCGACTCGATCGTCGCCGACGACATCGGCTCCTTCCCCGACCGCAACGTCAACGAGGCGATCAGCCGCGTGCCCGGCGTCGCGCTCAGCCGCAACGAATTCGGTGAGGGTGACGGCGTCGCCGTTCGCGGCAACGGCCCGGACCTGACCCGAGTCGAACTGGACGGATTGGGCGTCCAGTCGACCAACTCGGCCGATGCCGGTGGACCGATCAATCGCGGCGGCGACCTGCGCGAACTGCCTGCCGAACTGGTGAAGAGCGTCGACGTGGTCAAGGGATCGACCGCCGACATGACGGAGGGTTCGCTTGGCGGCGGCGTGCAGATCAAGACGCGGTCCGGCCTCGACTTCAAGAAGCCGTACATCTCCTTGAGCGGCGGTGCGCAGGCGAATTCACTCGGGAAGGACTGGACGCCCAACTTTAGCGGCGTCGCCTCGCGCAAGTTCCTGAACGATCGGCTTGGCGTGATCGTCAGCGGCACGTACAACAAGATTCAGAACAACGGCCACAGTGCTGAAAATACGACGAGCAACAATCGCGGCTATGCGCGGCTATACGACTTCGATAACTCGCCGGAGAAAACTTTCAGCTTCAATCCCGATACAGTCAGCACCGACGCCGCCGATGTGGCGTTCGCCAACAGCACGGCGCCTGACGGGACGACCCTGACACCGCGCGAGCTGGTGACGCTGTCGGCCGGCGCGACCAGCAAGGCGCAGTGTCTGTCGATCTTCCCGAACAATCCCACCGGCAGCAACGCCCAGAAATCGCAGCGCATCCTCGAACAGCAGACCTGCCTCAATCAGTGGAACGACTATACGCCGTCTCTGATCCGCAACTTCGTCAACACCCAGACCGACCAGCGTTACTCGTTCGATGGCCGCGTCGACTACCGCGTCACCAACAATCTGACGGCATTCGTCAAGGGAACGATCGCCGATCGCAAGGTTCACGACCAGAATCGCAGCCGCAATCAGCTGTCAGGGACCAACACGATCTTCAACAGCAACGTGGCCGGCACGTTCGTCGACACGGCGACCGGTTACCCGCGTGTCCGCAGCGTTTCGCCCACTTCGCCCGCGGGCTATTACCTGTTCGATCCCCAGTTCGGGCTGAACAATGTGACGGTCACCAACAACAACTTCGCGACGCTCGGCAACGTCCTGAACGTCGTTCCAGGCAGCGTGACCGTCGACAACAACCATAACGTCACGCAGATGACGCTGACCAACAACACGGTATCGATCGACCAGATCGAGAACACCATCGACACCAAGACCCGGTACGCACAGGCCGGGCTGGAATGGCGGACGGATCGGATCGAGGCCGACCTTTGGGGCGGCTACACGCGCGCGGAGGCGAGTCGCGGCGACCTGCGCACCGCTCGGCAGTATACCTACGGCGATGCGACGATACGGTTGCAGGAGAACGGACTCTGGGACGTTCAGGTGCCGGCCAACTACGATGAGAACAATCCCGCCAACTTCGTCCAGTTGCGCCCGGCGACGACCAACCTCGCCGCGGTGGCGGCGAATGCCAACGGGCCGGCCGCGCCGGCGTACACCATAGCGCAGCAACCGCTGACGACGCCGAGCTTCTCAGTCTCCTATTCGCCCCGGCTGAATATCTCCGAGGAGAAGATCGCCAAGTTCGATCTGGGATACCGGACAACCGATCTCATTCCCTTCATCACTCGAGTGAAGGTCGGCGGCATGTACCGCAACAACAGCATCTCGCGATGGGGCGGTGGTGGCTATACCCCGGTCGGCGCGGTCGGAACCTTCGGTGCGGCAGGCTACGTTCCTGCCGTGATCGTTCCGACCGCGCAGGTCCGTGGATCGTACCGCGCGTGTGAACCGACTGCGACCTCCGCCGCACCGGGCGGCCTGTCGTGCAACTACGGCTTCGTGCCCAGCACCAATCCGGCGAATATCCGCTCAGGCGTCGATACGCTGACGGCAGCGGATCTTCGCGCGCTGATCGAACGAACCATCGAACCGGCCGATTCCAGGTATTTCGGAGACTTGCCGAACCGCGGCAACCTGCCGCAGGGTTGGAACGGCGTCCGCACCGACGAACTGTTCCAGTCGCTCGGCGCCAATCAGTTCATCAACACCGACTGCCTCATCACCTGCGTCGGCAGCGATGGGAAGACGTACGATCAGCCGGTCATCCGCGCGAACGAGACGATCAAGAACGTCTACGCCATGGCGGATTTCAACACGCGCATCCCCCTCGGCATGCGGTTCGACGGCAATTTCGGCGTCCGCGGCGTCTTCGTCGATGTCGAGTCGTCTGGCTTGCAGCAGATCAACATCATTCGGACGACGGCATCCTACAATCCGCTCAACCCCAATCTCGCGACCGGCATCACGACGCAGAACTTCTCTCAGCCGACGACGTTTCAGCGATCGACGCGAGACTGGCTGCCAACGGTCAACCTCAACTTCTGGGGTTTCAACGACGACGTCGTGCTGCGCCTATACGGCGGCAAGACGGTGGCGCGCCCGCCCATCGATCGCCTGATCCCGGGCGGTATCTGCACCGCCTATGACGAGCGTCAGGTGCTCGACACCACCTCGGAGGACGAGTTCGGCTGTACTGGCCGCGTCGGCAATCCGGCGCTGAAGCCGTTCACGGCCTGGAACTACAATTTGAGCCTCGAATGGTATCCGAACCGCGATACGCTGATCTCCGCCACCTACGGAAAGCTGGACGTGAAGGTCGGCAATCCAGTTGCCGTGACTGTCCTCAGCCGCCCGTACGAGGGGAGCGCGCTGACCGACCCGGTGACTGGCCGCCCGCTGTCCGAGATTGAATTCAGCGTGCCGACATGGGCGAACGGGCCCGGTTACAAGCGGTCAATCTGGGAGTTTTCGGCCAAGACGGCGTTCACCTTCCTGCCATGGATATTCAAGCACATGGGGGCCGACGCCAATCTGTCGATCCTTCAGTCGGACGTCACGAACGGTCAGCGCGATCCGCTGACCGGCGACATCATGCTGCCGCCCGACGAGTCGAAATACTACATTAACGCTTCGCTGTGGTACGACGACGGCAAGTTTAACGCGCGGCTGGCCTATCAGAAGCGCAGTGAGCGCTTCAGCTGCATCACGCCGTGCGGCGGCAACTCGATCGACATCAACTATCCGGGCGACCAGTGGACCAACGTCCGCCTCGTTGGCCCCGGATACAACCCCGGTGTGCCGCGCTTCATCGATGGATCCACGTTCATCGACGGTAAGGTCTCCTACAATCTGACCCGCAACATCCAGCTGTTCGTCGAGGGGCGGAACCTGTCGCGTGAGTCGCAGACGATCTCGACCGGCAAGTACGTCAACAACGAGGCGGGGCAGCCGCAGGTCATGCGGCTGAGCTACGGCGGGCGGCGCGTTCTGCTGGGCGGTCGCGTGCAGTTCGGCGGTGGCGGCAATCGCCGCCGCTAGGGGGCACCGGGCCCGGCGGTGCTTGACGCATCCGGGCAGCGCGTCGACGATGCGGGCGGCTGAGGAGAGGAACATGCGACGGACCGGTTGTACGATCGCGGCGTGCCTGGCGCTGGCCGGATGCGCGACGCCCCAGGCCGACGATGCCCGATCGAGTCGTGAGGGCGACGCGGCGGCCTGCTTCTGGCCGTCGCAGGTCAGCGGGTTCAGCGATGCAGGGCCGGATACGGCGCTCGTCCGGGTCGGAACCGCGCGATATTGGGAACTGAAGCTGTCGCCGGGTTGTCCGGACGTCGACTGGGCGCTCAGGATCGGCATCCGCTCACGCGGCGGGCAGACGATCTGTCCCGGGCGTCCGGCGGAGCTCGTCGTTCCCGAAGTCAGCGGCAGCGGGGCGCGACCCTGCCTGGTCCGGTCGATCCGGCGGCTGAGCGATGCAGAGGGCGCCGCGGCAGCCGGAAATTCGCCGCCTGCGCGGTGACGGCTGCGGCGCCGTTCTCGCTCCCGCGCGGGTGCCTGTTTGACGGCGCGCCCGCGATCCTCGGTCTGCTCGGCGACAGTCCCGTCGGGGGGATCGAGATCACCCGTCCGGCAGCGCATGCTCTGCCTTATGCCGGACTGGTCGCGGCCCTGCTGGCACGAACCGGCTTCCGCCTCGACTTCGGTGGTCGGACGCCTGCCGATGCGATCGACCTGATCGCCGACCGGCTGATCGGTCGCGGAACGCTGGCAGCGGAGCGGACCGCCTTTGCCGCGGATGTCGCGCAGATCGCGCGGGTCATGCAGCAAGTGGTCGGTGGACCGCCGCCGATCGTGTCGTTGCGCAGCTACTTCGCGCCCGGCGATCTGGTGTGGCACCTCGATCGCATGAGCGGCACCGCCGCCTATCGCTTCGTGTGGGGGATCGGGCGACCCGCCGGCATGGCGCTGACTCCTGCGAGCAACATCGATCATGGTCGCTACGCCGCCTATATGCGCCGCGAACACGCCCTGCTCGGCCGACTCGATACGCAGGTGTCGGTAGGGCAGGGGACGGTGGAGAGCCTGTGGGAGCATCGCCCGATGCAACTCGCCGCGCTGCGATCGGGTAGCTTCCCCTTCGTGATCGATCCCGCCCGCCTGCTGGTCGTCGCGACCGGTTGCGCCAGCATCCACCGCGTCGATACGCCGGGGCGGGCGGGTGCGTACCATCGCTCGTCGTGGGGCAAGCGTGACGCGCCCGGGTTGCAGCTTGTCGTGACGGCGAGTGCCGACGCTTGACCGTGGCCACCCTAGCGCTCGGCCCGACCGGCATCATGGTGTCTCCGCTCACGCTCGGCACTGCAGCGTTGGCGAAGGCATCGGAGCCGCGCCAAGTGGTGGCTGCGGCGATGTCGGGCGGCGTGCGCGCCATCGAACTGGATGCCGGCGATGCTGCGGCGATTGCGGTGCTGGCCGGCGTGTCGGACCTGCGTGACATGGCGGTGCTCGTCCGCATCCGCCCGCAGGTGCCGCTCGACCTGCCGTCGCCGCATCTGTCGGTCGCCGACGTGTATTCCGCGCGCAGCTTGCGAGACCAGACCGAGTCGCTCCTGCGCACGCTCGGCATCAAGCGCCTCGACCTGCTTCAGCTTCACGCCTGGAGCGCCGAGTGGCTCGATGAGGGCGACTGGCGGCAGGAGGCCGAACGTCTGCGTTCGGAGGGCAAGATCGGTGGGATCGGCGTGTCGCTGTTCGACGGAGACGTCGATGCCGCGATCGGCGCGGTCGACGCCCGGGCCGTCGACGCCGTGGAGGTGATGTTCAACCTGTTCGACACCGCGGCTGCCACGGGGTTGCTGCCGACGTGTCGCGAGCGGGGCGTCGGTGTGATCGCGCGCTCACCCTTCTACTATGGGCTGCTCGCGGGGCCGGTCGACCGCGCGACCGGGTTCGCGCAGAACGACTGGCGGCGGGAGTTCTTCTTCGACGAGCACCTGCAGGAAGCGTCGGATCGTGCCGCGCGGGTGCAGGCGGCGCTCGAACCCGGTGAGACGTTGGCTCAAGTCGCGCTTCGTTTCACCCTTTCGCACCCGGCGGTGACCACCGTCGCAACCGGGCTGACGAGCGTCGCGCAGGTAGAGCATGCACTTGCCGCGATCGCGCTCGGGCCTCTCCCGCCCGATCGGCTCCGCAGCCTGTTCGCGCAACGCTGGCTCTGCTGACGGTGGAAATCTGTGGAGTCGCACCGGCACGGCTGCTACTTGCCCTGCGGCTCCCTCTCACATCGCGGAAGCCGGTCGCAATCAGCGGGAGTGGATCGTGAAAGCCGCGTCTGTCATCGATTACCGCGCCTATGCAAAGGCGCGACTGCCCCGGTTCCTGTTCGAGTATATCGACGGCGGCTCCTACGCCGAGGTCACTCTCCGACGGAACATAGCCGATCTGGAGGGTGTGGCGCTGCGCCAGCGCGTGCTGCGCGACGTGTCGACCATCGACCTGTCGACCGAGCTGTTCGGCCAGGCCGTGGCGATGCCGGTCGCGCTCGCGCCGATCGGGCTCGCGGGCATGAACGCACGCCGGGGGGAGGCGCAGGCCGTGCGCGCGGCCGAGCGGGCCGGCATCCCCTTCACGCTGTCGACCGTGTCCGCGTGCCCGCTGGCGGAGGTGGCCGAGGCGGCGAGCAAGCCGTTCTGGTTCCAGCTGTACATGATCCGCGACCGCGCGTTCATGACAGACCTGTTGCGAATTGCCGCCGACGTGGGCTGTCCGACGCTCATGTTCACGGTCGACATGCCGGTGCCCGGGTCGCGTTACCGCGACTATCGCTCGGGCCTGGCCGGTGCGCCGGGCCTGCGCGGTGCGATGCGGCGGTTCGGGCAGGCGGCGATGCGGCCGCGCTGGGCGTGGGACGTTGGTGTCCACGGTCGGCCGCATGCCCTTGGCAACGTCGCACCTGTGCTCGGCCCCAACACCGGGCTCGAGGATTTCTTCGCCTGGATGCGCGATAACTTTGAGCCGCGGGTTAGCTGGGACGACATCGCCTGGATCCGATCGCAGTGGCGGGGATCGATTATCATCAAGGGTATTCTTGACCCCGAGGATGCGCGACAGGCCGTCGCGGCGGGAGCGGACGGCATCGTCGTGTCCAATCACGGCGGCCGTCAGCTCGACGGCGCGCTGTCGAGTGCCCGCGCCCTGCCGCCGATCGCCGATGCGGTCGGGGGTGCAACGACGATCCTGGCCGACGGCGGCGTGCGGTCGGGGCTCGACGTGGTGCGGCTACTCGCGCTCGGGGCGAACGGCGTGCTGCTCGGCCGCGCATGGGCCTACGCGCTGGCCGCCGGAGGAGAGGACGCGATCGTCCACATGCTCGACCTCGTTCGCGCGGAGATGAACGTCGCCATGGCGCTGACCGGGACGACCCGGATCGCCGACATCGACCGCAGCATCGTCGACACGCTAGCGGTGGCACCGACGGCGGCTCACTAAGTCCGAAGGAGGGTTGGCGCGCCCGGCTGGATTCGAACCAGCGGCCACAAGCTTAGAAGGCTCGTGCTCTATCCATCTGAGCTACGGGCGCGCGCTGCCGGTCGATAGCGTGGATTGCGGCGCGACGAAACGGCGATCATAGGTCAGCGATGACCAGCCGATCAGGTGAGCCGGACCGCGTGAGCGCGCACGACGTCGGGGCAAGCGGCTTCCGCTACTTCGACTTCGTGATGGTGGCGTTCGTCGTCATCCTGCTGCTATCGAACCTGATCGGTGCCTCAAAGAGGGCGGAGTTGAACCTGCCGCTGGTCGGCACGTGGTCGTTCGGAGCCGGAATCTTCTTCTTTCCGGTCAGCTATATCGTCGGCGACGTGCTGACCGAAGTCTATGGCTATGCACGGGCGCGCCGGGTGATCTGGACGGGCTTTGCCGCGCTGATCTTCATGGCGTTCATGGCGTGGATCGTCGTTGCACTTCCACCCGCCGCCAGCTGGACCGGTCAGGAGGCGTATCAGGCGGTGTTCGGATCGACGTGGCGGATCGTTCTCGCGTCGATGGCCGCGTTCTGGGTGGGAGAATTCGCCAACAGCGCCGTGCTAGCACGCATGAAGGTTGCTACGCGGGGCCGATACCTGTGGGCGCGGACGATCGGTTCGACCGTGGTTGGTCAGGGCCTCGACAGCCTGTTGTTCTACCCGCTCGCCTTCTGGGGCGCGCCGGGCTGGACTTCGGAGCAGATCGGCCAGGTGGTGTTGAGTCAGTTCATCCTGAAGACGCTGTGGGAGGCATTGCTGACTCCCGCGACATACGTCGCCGTCGGATTTCTGAAGCGGCGAGAGGGCATCGACGTATTCGACGATCGG
>Ga0325400_1005167_pt1 | contig 12237 bp, 10 predicted proteins | sample PopdelMetagenome_2_FD_205662 | JGI IMG/M metagenome (GOLD analysis project Ga0325400, IMG submission 205662) | Populus deltoides microbial communities from Bellville, Georgia, United States - Xylem-PdKOR-R1 | ecosystem: Host-associated > Plants > Phyllosphere > Stem > Wood/Secondary xylem...
GTATTCCTTCAATGCCAAGAAACACAATATAAAAGATATGAATAGCATGGGAAACGCAACCTAGTCATACCCATGTTTTTATCAGTATCTAAATTCATATTAAGTGGACGTAGTTATCAAACGAAAGTTCATATCCACCGACTCTGTGTGCCATTAATTGTTTTTTTAAATGAAGAACGATGAGCATGCATGATCAAAGGATATTTATGCTTTACAAGAGTAGAAAATGAGATGGTGGATTTAGTGCCACAATTAAGTTGTCGTTTTTATATAGATTTGAGTTATGAAAACACAAAGTCAGTATGCACTAGCTACAATACTAGCTAGGTTTAGGTTTTGTTGGGCTGGATTTGATAGTTGTGGGTTATGATGTGTTCTTGTTTGTTTTACGTGAAGCATGTCTTTTGTGGACAGAAGATGATGTGTTGGGTTCTATTTTTTTATGTTTTTTTCTTCAGATTTTCCTTGCTTTCTTTGACAAGAAAAACCCACTAATTAATACCTGCGTGATTACAAACGTTTTTTTAGCTCTATTTGTAGGATACCTTATGAAGCCAAGAAAATCACTCGAAACTACGTACTGGAAGACCTCTCATCCCTGTGAATGTTATTAAACCTAGCTATATCTCACAAGTCAATTTGAAATTTTATTGAATTAGGATTTTACCCAAGTTTTAAAGGAAAAAAATTAGGTCTGTTTTGGCATGACAAGATCGACCTAATAGGTCAATTTATAACCCAATAAACTTGATCAAAACCTAATTAAAATTCTTTTTAGCTTTTTTTAGAAAAGATGTTGTTTATTATTATTTTTTAAATAAATTTAAATGATACTGTTTTAATTGTTTAAATCAATCCAAGTTAAATATAAGACCCCGGATCATGGTCTTTATTAACTTTGCCCTCCATCCCCACCAAATTAAAATGCCCCTTGTAGTTTTCCAGGGATTCTCAAGAGGATGAGAATTAAAATCTAGTCCAGTTGATTAGACTATAAGGTAAAGGAAGGTACTATGCAGGTGAGGAGATTATAAGGCATCGTCTCTTGATTCTTTATGTGTTCTAAGTAACAACGCTAATATGAAGGTGACATGGTTCTTTTCTTCTTAAGGTTGTCTAGCTATTAAAGAAGGCCAATAACGTTTTTAGTGTTTGTCAAGACAATCGATGTCTTTAGGAGTTCAATGAATTTTTCTTTCCTGGTTTCTTTCATGAGTAGGATTGCAAACTTCTTCAGCATTGTTCTGTCTAATGTTTTCCTCTTTGATGTTCTCCATTTGGAACATGATCAGTATCATTCTAGCAGTAAACAAAGGGAAGCATTTTTTCTATATCAATCTCATATTTGAATCACCATAGGAGGGGGCTAAGCAGCGGCTTGACTTGGAGATCAAAAATCTTATCCGTGGATTTCAGCTGAGGTTTTCAGGTGATAAGAAATCAGAGTTCACTGCCTACTTCAATTGAGTCCACTCCATTTTATGCATCTAAACATGGGAAACAGAATTTGTTTTGTACCGGATGCCTAGCGCTAAAATTTGGCAGATGTGATGATGTGGCTTAATTATAGTGAAAAAGGCGAAACCAACTAGATTAAAAGTCGATGCTAGCTTGTAGAACGTGCTTGTAAAATTTCAATCTATCCAACTATCAGATTAAAAGTAATATCTGTTTCCATCAGCAAGTTCGTTTGACTTGTCCGGACTTCTTAGATTTGGAAATCACAATCTAGTTTATGTTACACGTCATGTACCCAAAATGTTATGAAAACTTCCAAAATTTCTGTAAAGAAGCTGCTTCACTCACTTGGAAAAAAGAGGGTAACAATTATGCATGCATGTTAAGTTTTCCAAGAAGTCCTCATCTAACATCCACTAGCATTTTGTATATAGTAGAAGGAAGTTACAAGGAAACTCCATTGACTTTTTATCAGCAATCACAAACAGATGCGGAGAGGATTCTCCTTATGTCATCGATTCTGATGATCCTTCAGTTTCAGTTAAGGAGAACCATATACTTTCTGAAGACGAGAATGAAAGTGATGCTGTTAGAGCACCTATGATGCCTCCTATAGTATGCAATGGAGCTGAATATTCACATGATCCCTTATGTTTTGGAAGAAGTACAACTGTCAGTTCAGCGTCTGAAAGTTCTGCCCTTAACTTTGTATATGAGAGAAGGAAGCTAAACTCTGTTACCTTTTTATCAGGGCATGCCCCTGCAATGCCAAAGAGAAGTGGAGATGAATATCCTTCTCTAATCAGCTATGATGATCCTTCAGCTGCACGTAAGAAGCAACGCCGATTTTCTCAACATGAGCATGGAACTGCCTCTATGTTCGTCCTCCAGTACACAACAGAGAGGATCCCCCATGCCCTTCAAGTTTACAAAGGCGTTCTCAGCTACTAACTGTCAGTACTATGTCTAAAAGTTCTGCATGTAATCTCGTCTACAGAAGAAGGAAGCTGCCAGGAAACCCTGGAATCACAGAGAACTGGAGAAGCTGCCTTTCAGTCACCAGCTTTAGCTTTTTATACGCTACATGCTGTGTTATTTTGTCCATTGCTGTTTTTATCATGTTCTTAAACAAGTTTTCTTGAGTCTTGCTGGCAACATTACAAGATTTAAAAGGCTAGGAAGAGGGAGCAATGACATTGGTCTAGAATTTCTGTGTTATGATTTATAAAAATATTATATTGTAATGTGCTTTAGCTATAGACTTTCGTGTTGAAATGAATCTTCATTTTCCAGATGTTATCAGAATTAATGGCTTGATACATCCCTGGATATACAGATGGATCTTTAGTGCCCCTTTTCACTCAGTACTTAGTAGCATATGTAATGGTGACTTAGAATTTGTGGAACCAAACATGGTGGCAATCTTGTAGGTGGGTTTGTAGGCTGAGCGCTTTAGTCTGTTTTCTTCGAACATGTTGCAGGTTTTGAAGCTGAGAGAGTCCACTCATCTGGAATCTTCATGATTGATAACGATACTAAATGGCCTTGAGCAAAAACATTTTGGAGGCAATCATTTAGCCTTTACAGTTTTTAGGCCCAAATGCAGAGGAAACTGAATTATTTGGCTTCATTATAGCAAATTGACATTTATTTAGAGAAAGACTATGGATTCCCTTTTGCAGAGAATCCATGTTTAACGTGATGGAAGAACAGAAAGTAGTAATTGATAGTTTGTGGAACAGAAATTGTAGGTTTAGTTGCATGTATAGCCAAAGACATAAATCATCGCATGAAAAAGGCTCTGTGTTTCTTTGATTCACCAGTCTGTACTAAGGCACAGTGCATTAGGTTGTGTCAGACAAATATTTTTAGTTTTCTGTTCTCTGTTATCTCCTCTCTGTCATTTTCTCCTTTTCTTCTTCACATGCAGGACTTTACTTTCTTAAGAATTAAGAATATTATCTGCTCCATGTCATTTGTTCTGTTATTTTGATTTTCATGTAGAGATGTCGACGCTGTTGGTGGACCTGTAGTGTTGGATCCATCGTACTTCGTCAGTTTAGCAGTAGATTTGTTGGTGTTTTGAGAGAACTGAAACATCCTCTTGTGCAGGAATTGAATTCAAACAAGCCTTCTAAACTTGACTCTGTAGGTAATTGGCTTCAGTGTATACAGTCTATAGATGATGCAGCAGAAGGTGGCAACGTAACTATATGTGGAAAATGGAGCAGGTAAACCAAATAACGATCTCCTCTCTTGGGTGATTCTCCTCGTGTGTTGTGTTAATTAACCTGCATTTAGTTGGAGAGCCTCCAACCCGAACTGTTTAGTTATTGCTTGGAGAGTCCCAGCTTTTTTGCAACTAAATGCAACTCCGTAGAACTTCCTGTATTCTGGAACTGGAACGAAGTCCCAATGGTTTCCTTCATGCTGGTTTATTTTGATTTTCTTGTCTTAAATGCTATGATATTGACAAACAAATCCTTTCTTTTCAACGATAGACCTTTGTGACCATATTGTATCAGCTACTCTTTCTTACGCCGGTGATTCAAAACACTTAAGTGTGTGTTTGATATTGTTGTAGCTTTTATAATTACGGTTTAAAAAAAGAAGAAGAAAGTTTAAGAAAAGCTACAAATTTTCGGACTTCTGTGGTTTATCTAACCCACATATTGTGTTTGCGCTGAAGCTTTGCGGATTCTTAACATGTTTGCTCTCTCCTTTAATGGCAACTCCTTAATGATTGCTAATTCACTGTCTTCTAATGTATAACGAGTATGATCAGTTACTGCTGAACTTAGGTATAAAAAAAGTATATGATGGACCCGCAAATGATAAATTTGGAGAGTGTGGATTAATTTTTTCATTGCATTCAAGCAGCTCTCAGCCACTTCTATGTTCCTCTTCCATTAGTCCAGGATAATTGAAAGATATTACCCTTTTGGAATTTCTTTCTGAGAAGTTCAGGTGATGGAATAGAATGCTTAGAATCTCTTTGTTGTTTTATGGTTTAGATTTATGTATCAAACCTCTGCCTTTTCAGATTGTTATGACAAACAAATTAAAGGTTATACTTTGTTTATGGACTTGTCATGGTAGAAGTTTAGGTTACAGTCATGTATTATCTGCTTATCTGTTATGAATGCAAGGTTCTTCGACTATTCGGTTGATTTTTTTTTTGGAACTGTGCAATAGAATTTCGTTTAAATTTTGTTTAAATTTATTGGAGGAATGACGGCACTAAAAGAGCTTTTCTTCTAATGATCGGATTAAAAGTTATCATCAGTGAAAATCTTCTTTGGCTCGTCCAGACTTATGATACACGTTAGTTGTTACACATCCTGTGTCAAATGACTTGCTCTTTGCACGCGCATGAACCTCTGAGCAATTATTATGTGATGATGCTATGGTGCTTATTTCAGTCATAATCTCTTCTATGTTTGGATGTTGATGATTCCTCCGAAGATCTTCATGAAAGTATCAGAAATGATATTACTTTCACCTCTTCTCTCATTGTGAAAGATTTTACCCAGGGACACACGCATGCACAGGCATGCACACACATGCCTCAATAGGATATTGAGGTCAGTTTTAGCCTTCTGCAATGCACATTATGAATCCCAATTTGTTGCAGGGTTTGGATGCAGCCGCTACCATGTCTGCTTTTCTGATCAGTCACGAGTATTATATTTTCTATGCACTAAAAAGTGTAGGCAGTAACATAATTTCTGTTATTTAAATCAGTCTTCACTTGACACTCAATGCTAACAGCCTTTTGTTCTCCAGCTCCAACGCTTCACAGGCCACTGGTCCAGCAGACAACACACGATTAGACCATCGAAACAACATTCCATACTTCTTTGCGTGCTGTTGTCCTGACTTAATACTTGGTAGGTAATTAAGTACCTTTTGTCATCTGAACGATTCAGGCAGAGGAATGTGCCGATTCATCATGCTTGGATGTTACTGACTACTGTACAAACTCTTCATTCTAGCTTTTAAAACCCAGATAAAATCTGGACTTGAAGTGGGAATTCTTTTCGATAGAGCCTGTATATGGTGAACCAGCGATTGGAATTTGTGTTACATTTCCTTCGGTCATTGAGTGGAGCGAATGCAGCGTTCTACTTTTCCATTTCTTTCCACATTAACAGATAATATATGGTTTCATGTTCATGTTTTTATGTCCTCAATCTAATTGAATGTAATCCATGTAAAGTCTGAAATCAAGTGGCACATTGCAGTGGTTTTATCCTTCCTTGAGAGATTCCAGACGCACACTATCCGGAGCCCCAGGCCTTAGGACCGAAATAAGAGGTTTCGGCATAAAAACCTTGAAAGATTTGCTCCAAACAATGCTGGCATTCTTTGAATGGAAATTTGGTTATAGCCAAGTCAATTGAAGCATCTCAACCTTTTCAGGAGTAATAGCATAAAAATCTTGAAAGATTTGCTCCAAGCAATGTTGAGGCTTTGCTGATAATTCAACGGCAAGATCAAATCTATAATCTAAAGATTATTAACTCATAATCTATAATCTAAAAACTTGCTCCATTGGCTCTTAGATTTAGTTTTGGAAAGGGCTGCAAAGCAGAGCAAGTGCTTAGTCCAGCAATACACATAAAACAAGAAGAGAGGACACATCTAGAGTTAAAAGTTCAGATACTGCTACTCTAAGAAGCAGCATCATTCTAGATTAGCAACAAACAACTTTTTTATTTTCATTGTTTATTTTTTTGCTTGAATATATTATCAAGGGCACATTTTTATTATATACTCACCTTACAATAAAGGTCAAAAACATTGGAGGTATTGATTTTGATAATAGGTAGATTTACTCTGTTATTAATTCAAGAAAAATCATAAATTTTTTCATAAATATAATAATTTTATACGGAAGATCATTAATATCTAATTAATAAACAACTTAATTTTTTTTATGGTGTTTAGTTAGTATCACTGAATAGAGAAGACACAGAAGAAAAAAAACATGTTTTGTCAAAAAAAAAAAATAAGACAAAAATAAATTTATTATTATGATTTTATTTATTTATTTTAGACAGGGAGACATGCATTTATGTGCTGATTGTCTCTATTTCTTGAGTTTCAAGATAGGCTAAAGAAAAAAAAAAGTCATAATAAGATTGGCAATAATAATAATAATAATAATAATAAGCAAATAAATCAAATGGCAAGTGAAAAAAGGAACATCTTTTTTACTGGTTGCACACATACAAGCAGCCTGCCCATAGAAAATATAAAAAGGGGTCAGAGAGAGACTTTTTAGTTTTTAGTTTTAGAGAGGGAAGGAGGGAGGGGTTTTGCGTAGTCTCATTGCTCAGCCGTTTCCTTATTCTTGTAAGGTTTTGACAATAGGTATAACTTTCTTGTCCTTTTTGCTTTCTGGGTTTTGAATTTTGCTGTTAGTTTGTTTTTCCATTGATTTATGTTGCAGATATCTGAATGTTGATGTTTGTATGGAATTTACAGTAATTCTTGAATGATATTTACTTGTTGTTTTGGTGGTTCTTTCTTTAACTTTGTGTGAAAGAAATCAAGGAGAAGAAAGTAGGAAATTGTGAATTGAATTGTAGGTGTTTTAAAGAAGTTAGGGCATTTTCTTGAGTACCTTGGAAAAGGACCCAGCAAACCCTTTAATGATTTTATAGAAAATCCCACTTAGCATTGTTAAAATAGGTTCTTGAAACTTAGTTAGAAATGTCTCAATTGGTTATTGAAGCTCTAGTTGGTGTTGGGTTTAGGTTTTGTATGGTTAGATTTGATTGTTGTGATTTTAAGGTTTTTTTTTTTCCTCTCGTGGGTAAGAGAGTACATGTTCGGGTTTTCTTTTTATGGTCTATACTATAAGTTTTGTTTGTTGCTTGGATGATTCTTGTTGTCTTTGGGAAGACTGGGGTTTTGCTTTTGTGGTGAAGTTTGAATTTTTCTTTGTCCACCCATGAATGCCTACTTGAACACAAATGTTATAAGCTCTAAAATTTGGCAACTAATGGTACCGTTTGGTTTCTCGTTTGGAAAGTTGAGGTTAGAGAGCTCTTAGTTTCTTATAGTAATCTAATAAGCTGTCATTATGTTATATGGCTATATGCTTGCCCTTATATGCAAAACATTCGTTAAACCCTTTAATATTTTGGTAAAAGGAATACTTTATTGAGGAAGAAAATGAATAGAGAACACCAAAAAAGGATAGGTATCTTCTAAGATGAAGATAAAAATTACCAAGCTCTATTTGTAGGATACAATTCGGAAGCCAAGAAAATCACTCGAACTATGGTTATTGATTAGAATGTGATTGATTTCTTAAAATTCTTGCATCTATTTCATCTAACACACCAAAAAGAAAAAAAGAAGAACAATTGGAAAATCTCTCTCCTCTCACCCCTTGAAAAAAGCCCTCAATAGTTGTCAAGTAGTTCTCGATAGGATGAGCATTATAGTTCTAGTGCAGTTGTGGGTTATAAGGCATCATATCTTGATGTTTTATGTGTTTAAAGTTCTAACAGTGCTAAGAATCAGAGGACAAGTCCTTTTTTTATTATTATGATGGTTGTCTTGTTATGAAAGTATGCTGACAAAATTTTTGGTGTTTGTAGCAAATAATGGATGCTATTATGAGTTAGAATGTTACTGGATTTTTTGTTCATGCCTATACGAGTAGCATTGTAAACTTCTTCAGCATTGTGCTTTGCAATGTTTGCCTCATTGATGTTTTCCATTTGGAAAATGATCAGTATCATTTCTGCAGTATACAAAGGGGAGCGTTTAATGGTTTATATCAATCACATGTTTGTATCATTGGAGGGTGCTAAGCAGTGGCTTGATTGAGAGAGCAAAAATCACATCTGGCAGATGTTAGCTGAGTTTTTCAGGTGAAAATGTTGATACCGAGTTCCCTTCCTAATTCAATTGAATCTACTCCATTTCATGTATCTGATCATGGGAAACAGAATTTATTTTGTGAAGTCACGCCTGGTACTGAAATTTGGCAGATGGGCCCAAAATGTGATGAACACTGCCACGATTGCTGTAAAGAAGCTGTTTCAATAACCGGGGAAAAGAAGGGTAACAATTATTCATGCCTGTTAAGTTTTCCGAGAAGTCATCATCCACCAACCACCAGTAAAATGTCTGAAGGTTCTGCACCTAATTTTGTATATAGTAGAAGGAAATTACAAGGAAATACTATTGACTTTTTATCCGCAATCACAGAGGGATCCGGTGAGGATTGTCCTTATGTCATAAATTCTGATGGTTCCTCAGTTCCAGTTAAGGAGCACCATGTAGTTTCTGAAGATGAGCATGAGACTGAAGCTGTTAGAGAATCTCTCATGTCTCCTCTAATATGCAATGGAGCTGAATATTCACATCCCTTATCTTTTGGAAGACGTGCTCAGCTTACGACTGTCAGTCCAGTGTCCGAAGGTGCTGCCCCTAATTTTGTTTATGGGAGAAGGAAGCTGCAACAAAACTCTGTTACCTTTTCATCAACTCAGGTCCCTGCAATGGAAAAGAGAAGTGGAGAGGATTGTCTTTCAGTGATCAGTTCCAATGGTCCTTCATTTGCACACAAGGAGGAACGCCTAGTTTCTCAATATGAGCATGGAGCTGCCCTTATGCTTCCTCCCACAGTATATTCTTCTTGCCAATTAAGTTTACAAAGAAGTCCTCAGCTACCTACTTTCAGTACAATGTCTGAGATTTCTGCAAGTAAGTTTGTATACAGTAGAAGGAAGATGCGAGGAAACTCTGTTGCCTTTTTGTCAGCACAGGTCCCTGGAATCACAAAGAGAAGCAGACAAGATTGCATTTCAGTTGTCAGTTCTGATGGTCCTTCCCTTGCAGTTGAGGAGGCACGTGTAGTTTCTCAAGATCAACATGAAAGTGGATGTTCGCTTCAAAATGGAGAGCCACATGTTTCAAAATCAGAATCTAGTAGTGGATGTTCGCTTGTTGAAGACCAGGTTTCTGATGAAGCTTCAAAAAAGAGCAGGCCGAAAATCATTGAGGTTGACGGTATAAATGATAGTTGCTCATCATCAAAGTCAGATGTGGAACTTGTTTCAGCTTCTACAAAGACTGAAGGACATGATAATGGTGAGTGCTCTTCATCCACTGTAATGGCAGCAGAGTTCGCAAGGGAAGACCAGTCTGAAAAACACAGGTGTATCTCTATACTTGGAAAGCAGAGGGCTTTTGATGGAATTTGGCCTGGAAAAACCCGTGCTTCTGCCAAAAGAATTGGTGATGGTAGTGGTAGCAGCAGTTCACGGTCATGCAAAAAATGTTTCCTTAAAGAGTCCCCAGCAAAGATGCTAATTTGTGATAACTGTGAAGATTCATTTCATGTATCTTGCTGCAATCCTCATGTAAAAAGAATACCAATTGATGAATGGTTATGTCGTTCATGTATGAAGAAGAAACGAATAATTCCCAACGAGAGAATTTCCAGAAAACCTCTCAATATAATTGGTGACATGGGCAGATGTAGAGATGCTTCATCTATAGGTGAATCTGATCCTATAGCATTGATGTTGACAGATACTGAGCCATATACAGGTGGTGTTCGAGTTGGTAAAGGTTTTCAAGTAGAAGTTCCAGATTGGTCAGGTCCCATTATCAAGTATGTCGTTTTGCCAATCCTCTTAATTTTGAATTTGTGAAACACATATCCATAAGAAATAGGTAGTCTGAGTATTGCATGCAATTTTATCTTATAGACCCTCCTATTAGCATTCATATCCAAGTCATATTTTTTTGTTGGAGTAATGCTCAAGTGTGAACTCGTTTAGCTGGTTGATTTGCGTTACGGGGAGCTTTAGAGATTGACATGTGAGAGTTGGTTCCCTCCTTTTTTAAATGCATGTTCCATCTAAGTTGCTGGACTCCATAAAAAGTAAAGGATCTTCATCTCAGGAGCTTGTTTTCCTTTCAAAGCTTTTTTTGTTAGGTTTGATAAGTAATTGGGGAATCCTAATGGATTCTGCATAATAGAGATGGTGTAAGTTGTTTGTAGAGTCTTTTTCTGAAAGAGAGAGTCGGTACTTTCATTCTGAAAGTAAATAAGCTTGATGATGATGATCTTGGGTTGTTCCAACATTTCAAGAATGAGGGCTCATGCCTGTGCTCTTTTGTGCTGTCCATTTTTTTTTCTTCTGCTCCTAGAGACTCAAGTGTCCATGAGTCTTGCTGGCAACCTTACAAGATTTAATAGGCTAGAAAGAGGTTGCAATGACATTGGCCAAGAATTGCCATGCTACAAATTTATTAAAGATGTTACTTTTTATGGTTCGTTACTACAGACTTTGGTTTTGCAATAAATCTTCATTTTCGAGATTTTATCTAAATTAATAGCTTGATACATTCCATGGTGTAAATATGCCCCCTTTTGACTCGGTAGCACAGACTCTAGTAGCTTGGTAGGATCAAACACTGTGGCCATTTTGTAGGCATGTTTGTAGATTGAAAAGGTTTACTTTCTTTTCTTCAACATGTTGAAGCACACAATGTGGCCCCATGATATCCAATTTGAGTTGATTACGGACTCTTTGAGGGATGCATGTTTAGAAGGGGAGAGAGTTTACTCTTCAGGAATTTCGTGGCGTTTATAGTTATTGGACCCAAATGCAGAGGAAACTGAGAATTATTTGGCTTTTAAAACAAAATGAATTTTTTTTCAGGGTACTACTATAAATTCCCCATATTTGGAGCATCTATTTTTAATGCAATTGGAAGAACAAAAAGTAGTTGTTGATTGTTTGTGGAACAGAAATTGTAGGTTTAGTTCCATGAAAGGTATATAGACTAGAATAGGAATCATTCTGTGAAACGGCTTTGTGCTTCGTTGATCCCCCGGTCTGTACTGAGGCGCAATATGATGGCTTTTTCAGACATAGATGTTTTTAGTGTTGTATTCCTTGTCCTCTCCTCTATTTTATTTGTTTTTTTTCTTTTCTTTGCAGTAGAACTTTTCTTTCACAAATTTAAGAATGATACAGGACTGATTCTAATTATCACCCGTATGTCCTAGCTCAGTTACTTCTAACATCATCCGTTATTTTGGTTTTCATGTAGTGATGTCGACACTATTGGCAAACCTGTGGTACTGGATACATCATACTTTGTCAGTTTGCATGTAGGTCTTCAAATTGTTTATTAGTTTCAATTTCATCAGTTTAGCAGTAGATTTGTTGGAGTTTTGAGAGGACTGAAACATCCTCTTGTGCAGGAATTGAAGTACAACAAACCTTCTAAATTTGGCTCTATAGGTAATTGGCTTCAATGTAGACAGGTCATAGATGATGCAGCAGAAGGTGGCAATGTAACTATATGTGGAAAATGGCGCAGGTAAACCAAATAATGATCTTGTCTGTTGGGTGATTCTGCTTGTGTGTTATTGTTAATTAACCTGCTTTTAGTTGGACAGACTCAAACTCAAACGCTTTAGTTATTGTTTAGAGAGTCCTATGCACAGTAAAAATCTCTACTAGGGTTTTTGTACAACTCTCAACACTTGGCCCATCCATGAACTATCTCGAGTAGAGGTAGGTCTTTAGCCTAGCAATGCTTTACTAGGAAATCTTTCCCTCGAAGTTTCTGTAATAATTGTGTTGGAAAACACAACAAATGTTATGGAGAATTTAACCATCAAGCTTGAATTCACATTGTAAGTTTTTAGCGGTTCATGTCTTGTGTAACAACATTCACCAAGTGGATGTATTATGAAATGTGAGCAAGCATTAATGTACCACTCATTTTAAA